>Ga0207772_100059_pt1 | contig 135937 bp, 161 predicted proteins | sample A23M3SouthBayCA_2_FD_187750 | JGI IMG/M metagenome (GOLD analysis project Ga0207772, IMG submission 187750) | Aerobic enrichment media microbial communities from Eden Landing Ponds, California, USA - A23 M3 (2) (SPAdes) | ecosystem: Environmental > Aquatic > Marine > Unclassified | place... | reverse complement strand
CGCCGCCGTCGGTCGCAAGCGACCCGTCGCCGGGGTCGTTCGGGGCCCGCGGCAGCGAGGTCGGCAGCCGGTGTCGCGTCGGGTCCGACCGGATGTCGTCGAGCGTACAGCCGCGCCAGCGCAGGTACATCCGCAGTGCGTCGAGGTCGAGGCCTCGGCGGTCGAACCCGTCGGGCGATTCGAGCAGGCGACCGTACTCCTCGGTGACAGCCTCGACGGAGACGGGCCGCCCGATGACCATCGCCGGCGAGAGGCGTCCGCGTGCGAGGTTGCCGAGGGCGACGGCCATCGGGTAGGCGACGCCGGCGAGGACGGTGTTCGAGAGGATCGTCAGCGAGAAGACGCCGATGGCGGTCTGTTGCAGCGGGAGCGCGACGGTCGGCAGGTAGTACACCGGATAGACGGGAAAGAGGACCGCGACGAGCATGAACGCCTTCGCGTCGGCCCCGCCGAACCCGCCGATGTACCAGAAGGCATAGGACAGCGGAACGACGAAGCCGAGGCTGATCGCGACGCGGACGAAGAACAGCCGCTGGCCGACGGCGAGCGGGCCGGTCCAGACCGCGTAGGCGTCCCACAGCAGCAGGAGGACCGCCAGCGCGGCCAGCGGAGTCCAGGTCCGATTGGGAACCCGGCGCGTCTTCACGTCGCGGTAGGCCGCCCACCCGAACACCGGGACGGCGACCAGGCGGAGCAGGTCCGGTATCGACCCGAGCACGGCTGTATTCAACACAGCGGTGCCCCTAACGCTTCCGGTGGCTCGGGCGCGACGGCGCTCGCGCTATCGCGAAATAGAAACGGTGCAGAAACCGCAGAGCCGCGTTATATGACGCGGTTCTAATTTGCTCGTGTACCCACTATTTTGAAACCAGTACCACTATACAAGCGTGTTTCGTCAGGGCTGTATGGGCGACAGAACGGAATTAATCAAAGTCCGGGTAACTCCAGACCAGCACGAGGAAATCAAAGATTATCTTGACGAGACGGAAGAGTGGGGGTCACTGTCTACGTTTGGCCAGCACGTGCTGGTTGATTACGTCCGAAACGGTGGTGACGATGGTGACGAGTCCCGGGACGAACCAGTCTCCATCGATACGTCCGACATCATGGACGCTGTGGAGATGGGAATGTCGCCCATCAACGAACGGTTAGAGCAAATTGAACGCAATATGCGGGAAATGCACGAAATATTGCATAATGACCCTGAAGTTCGCGAACTCGCAGACCAGTTGTATGAGAACCTGATAGAGGTGCCAGATGGCCAGACGATTGAGGATTTGTCTCCGATACACCCAGATGACGCGTTCTTGATTGGCACCCCAGAAGCTCTTGGAAATGAGTTTGGTGAGGACGCAGGGACGATTCGCCGTGGTTTAGATTTGGCTGAGAAGTTGTATCCTGATATTGAGTACATCGTGGATGACCACGGTGAACGTCGGTACTATAGGTCTGAGTAATGAGTGAAAAGAAGACCCTACGCGACATCGAAGACTGTCGGGAGACGATTCAAGACCGCGCGGAAAAGGTAGAGCTAATCAAAGAAGGCAAAGACCCAGATAAGTGGATTAGACCGCTCCGATGGTTCGACGCATATCTTGACACGCTTGATGATGCCCCGGAGAAAGTTGAAGACCTGACCTCATCCCAAGCTGAAGATACGGGTTTTGCCATATCAGCGGCATATAATGGAACTACGACAGGATTCTACTGGAGGAGGGTCAACGACCTCTACGAGTGGTTATGGAAGCGTAATGACATCGACGAGAATCCGTTTGAGGATTGGGAGATGAAGCACGTATCCATCGATAATGATACTGCTCAATCAGAATATGACCCGATAACACTCTCGCAAGACCAAGTACGAACCTTAGAACAGCACGTAGGTGCGCCTAAGCACAGAAACCAGTGTATCGTGAGGATGATGTTTCAAAGCGGAATTAGGCGCGGGGAAGTTGCATCACTTACCTACGACCTTGAGGAATATGATACGGAAGAATACGAGGAAGGGTGGAGAGGTGACATAAACTTCCAGAAGCGAGAACTCAAAGTCCGGGAAGAAAACGCGAAGAATAGTCTACCGAGAACAACGATTTACCAGATGTCTCTGGACGGACTCCTTGATAAATGGTTACAAGAGCGAGAGACAATTGACCCTGACCACGATTCGCTATTCTGTGGCGTTCGGGGCGGTAATATGACTGGTGAAGCTGTAAACGATATGATTGTCAAAGCCGCGAAGTCTGCAGGAATGGGCGAGGTGATGTATATCGATAGTAATGGCGGAGAGAGGTGGAGTGTGCGGTCACACTCACTCCGCAAGGGGTTCGGGACGCACATGGCTAATGAGACGGGTTGTGACATCTTCGCGTTGAGCAAGCTGATGGGCCACAAGTCCGTGGACATCACCGTTGAAAAGTACGTCGAACACGATGATGAGGCAGGCATCGAAGATGGACATACATACGGTCCAGAATAGCCTGTAGACGAACGACCTACATCGACCGTAGGTAATCAGGCGTGCAATCGGACTTTGCTCTCAATCGACTTCCTGTGGCGTTTGTAGTAGTGCGGTACTGACTCGAAGAAGTATCAACTGGTCGAAGCATATTAAGGGTATTCTGATTGACATATATGTATGGCAAGCAAGAGTATTACGACGAAGGCGAGCAAGCAACCAGATAAATTTGCGCAACTCCCAGTAGAGGGAGAATTCAGGAAGCGAGATGTGGACGTACTGGACGAAGACCCTTCGCTATGGGGGTATCTGGTATCTGTCCCGGCCATCAAGCAAACCGGATTCGACGCCGACGCGAATGTAGCAATTTGGACTTTCAAGCAGGACGTGCAGGATTTTCTGAGGGACGAATTTAAAGAAGACTGACACGATAGACGCATTTAAGTAAATACCAAATAGTTGTCATAACGTAATATGCCAGATGTAGATAGAGAAGGTATTGTATCGGCTACAACGCCCTACGTAGTAGCGTTGTACACAGTTGCATCGTTAGTTTTCCATCAGATTGCCGTGTTGAACTTCCAACAGTTCGAATTTGCACTCGGACAGAATTTGTTCAGCCTCGGTACGCTTGGAATCACGCTTGCAGGACTGCTCACCGTGATTATTCCCGGTGTCCTGTATGCGATGAATGACAACCACTGGATGGAGGCGACCAAGCAGACTTGGCTGATGGTCATCCCGGTCAGTACGGGATTCCTGATGCTTATCTCACCGCCACTTGCCTCTGCGATTACGGGCTCCGTCCTTGTTTCGTGGGGACTCTTCGCAATCAATCTCTCCTCGGTCGGCATCATGGTCGGCCCCAACGAACTATGACAGGAACATCCAACATCAAGAGCCTCCTCGCAATCGTGGTGATTCGATAATGATGGAAAATATCACACAAAGGTTGGGCATTCTGGCTCTCGCACTGATGCTAGTCACAGGCGTTGCGATGGCTGGAGTATCAAGTACACACATCGACCTCGGAGACCGCTATGTGACTGACGGTGATGGTGGTAATTGGTCGGGGACTGTGACAGGTAATGCGACCGCATCAGATGGGGGCATACTGACCCTCACAGATGCTGGGGACGAGTACCAGACACAGACTTTCGACATCGCTGACGGCGAATCAATCGATGCAATCCACCTATCCGAAACCCAGTTTAGCAACGGTAACAGCATCGATGTGTATATACTAAAGGTCAACACAACAGATGGGACCAAATCGCTAGCAGGCAACGTCGTAGAAGTCAACTCGACACATGTTGACTCTAATGGGTCTGTCCACCTTGACATGACCCAAAATCTGGATAACGGAGGTCCAGTGGACGACATCGATACCGGGACTTATCAGGTCAAGCTCGTTTCCCGGAGTACTGGAGATGTATATGTGGGTGGCATGGGTGTCGCGGAGACCAATACTGGTCCGGTGGCCGATGCTGGGTCAGACCAGATAGTGGAGACGGGCACCAACGTAACACTTGATGCATCGGGAACGTCCGATGCAGACAACGATACGCTCACATATGAGTGGGATACCGATGGCGATGGAACAACTGATGTTACGGGTACGACACCCACCATCTCCTACGACACAGAGGGCACACACAACGCTACGCTGACTGTAACCGACGAACACGGTCTTACATCGACGGATACGGTGACTGTGACGACAGAGAATCGGTATGGTGTGACCTTCTCGGTTGTAGATAATGATACAGCGGTTCAGAATGCGTCAATCGTTGTGAAGGATGCTAACGGCAACGAGATTGCTAACTTAACGTCTGACAGTAACGGTAGCGCGGTCGCCAACCTCGCGGACGGCAACTACACGTACGCTGTCTCTGCGGCGGACTATGCAGACTCCACGGGCGACATCTCGGTATCTGGAGCAAGCCAGACCATCGACGTGACTCTCTCGTCGTCCACGGGCGGTACCGGGACGACTAGCTCTGGAGACCCGCTCGGGCTGGGTATACTCGGTGGCATCCCGGTTACGTACCTCCTCATCGGGCTGGTTCTCAGCATCGTTGCGATGGTCGCCATCGAAGAATAGATAGCTAACTAACTTCCCGTACTGGCACTTCTGCGGTTCGATTCCGCAGGCGGGACTCATGTCCGAAACAGGCCGAACGATGGCAGTAATGGGGGTGATAGCCCTCCTGTTAGTATCTGGTATTGCCTCGCCACTTGTAACACAAACCGCGTTAGGCGCAGAAGACGATGGACTAGGCGAACAAGTTGGAGAAGCCGCGTGTTCTACCTCCGCTCCACTGCAGTTGTTGTTGAGTGAGTGTAACGTGGAATATGGGGATGTTGATGGTTCAACTCCAGACCAAGTTCACTACGATATTTATTCAGATTCTGTATTCCTACAGGATACACGCAGGCAGACTATCACAGAGAAGGAGTCCTATCTGAATCAGACGCACGGGATTGCGATGGCACGGGCCAAGCAGACGTTGGTCAAATGTATGAATAACGGGACGCCGCAGTCCGAATGCCAAGATAAGGCTCGTCAGGACGTGGACGAGTTTTACGCAGAAGTGCAGAAGAGCCTCTATATCTCTCAGAATCGCCAAATACAGCACTGGAAGCTGATGGAGCAACAGAGGAACCAGACTGACAATCTTGGTATGTCTGTTTACCCCTATGAGACTAACGAGAACGACTGGGAAACTGGATTTCGTGAGGTTAATCTGACTCTCTACAACGGTGAGAACGTCACGGTCACCAAGGGGTATTACCAATATGTGTCAGGCGATGGCGGTGATACGTACTATAATTATCCGTACTACTACAACGGCGGGAACCTCGGGAACCAAGGCGATTCGTTCGGTTCGGAGGTGAACTCGAATGCATCGTTAAACGTCATCTCCCCGGATGGTGACACCTCAATCGCGCTTGAGGGTCAAGATTACGCTGATGCGTTGACGACAGTAGACCGACAGCGGTCTCGGTCGATGGATAACATCAACTCACTCGCGGACAGCATTTACAACCAGTACGACCCCGGTGACATATCGTACACGGACACGGCTGGGCCGTTGGAGATGATGATTACGTCCAGCAGTGACTATGGTAGTACGGGATACTACTCATACCTATTAGAGACTGCCGCTACAGCAGGACTCGCGGTGCCTGATGCGGCATCGATGACCGTTGAACACGACTTCGACGACGATGGCACTCTGGAGACGAAGAAAGGTGCTATCTTCGCTCAGGGTGGGACATTCAGCAACAACAACACCATCCAGACTGGAGTAACCTACAACCCTGCTAACCTCCCCAACGCGGTCAACTTCGTCATCGCTAACGAGGACAGTAAGGCAGAGCAAGTTCGTCTGGACAAGAATTTCACCGTGGTCAGTATGGAAAACCCGAAGACTGGCGAATCTATCAACAACACGACGCTCCAATCCACGGATTTCCAGACGACAAATACGGATAATCTCAACCAGCAGTTGAGCGAACTGGAGCAGAAGCTGGAAGAGCTTGAGGGAAGCTATGACGCTCCGAGTACTGGCTTCTCGCTTGGCGGGTCTGGCATCACGGACGGTCTCCAGAGCTTCCTGCAAGAGTTCGGGATTCTGGCCGTGGTATTCGGTGCAATAGCTGTCCTAATCATCATCAAACTGTGATTCGATATGAAGGGAAAACTAACTCTGCTACTGGTTTTCGCTCTCTTGCTGTCAGTAGTGCCTTCAGCGGTGGCTCAGCCAACAGAGACGGCGACTGAGGCGACGTGCGACCAAAATAAGACTCCCAACGAAGAGTGTTCAGATAGTCGGGAACCTGAATCGACAGAGACGCCGACCACCACCGAGACCCCCACTCCAGCGGAAGTGGATGTAGACAAAGACCGGATTATTGAGTGGGCCGAGTCGGGTAAAGACCTGACCGAAGATGAGGCACGTGCGGTCTACCGCTGGTACACGGACAACATCGGGAGATTTGACGCAGACCAGCGTGAACTCGTAGAGGGCTGGGTTACAGCGGAGATTGCTGGTAAGGAGACTGACCCTGTTGATAGGCTTGACAACCGCGTGTATGACTTCGGGCCTGAGATGGAAGACGGGGACGAAGACAAAGAGACCCGAACCTATCAGCCTGCAGTTGATGCAATCAACGACTCGGACGTGCGTGAGGGCGAACTTCCAGATGTCTATGAATACCGGGGAGAGCAGATTTTCCCGGACCTGAGGCTGGAGTATGAAGAGTGGGATGGGAACCAGACGACGCTGATACTGCGTGCGGACAAGGATATGACCATCAGTCTGAACGACGCGTGGTTGGCATCGGCGGAGACTGACCGACCTGCTCCCCGGTATCACGTGGAACTCCAAGAAGGACTGAACGTCGTCCAGTTACCAACGGTTCCAGACAACGCGAACGAAGAGTACATCGCCGTCTCATCAACCGACTACGTGGAAACAATCAGCGACCCGTATAAGCCGTTCATCCGACGGATTGGAAAGAAGCATATCCCTGCCGTTGCAGGTGGTTCAATCCTCGGATTTGCCACTCTGTTCGTGCTATTCGCATCGTTCAGGAAGAACCGATACAAGGGCCGACTGGTCCACATCGCGGAGGTGCTCAAGATGCGGTGATACACTATGTTAGGAATCAAATCCAAAGTGCGCGGTCTGAAGGTATCGATGCAGTCAAACGGCGTCTCTACGTCCAAGCGCGATAAGGCGATAGACGTAGTGGTGAGTAAGGAGTTTTGGCTGTTCTTGGCTCTCTACGGTGTGTCATCGTACGTCTTTGTCAAGCGGACTGGTGGCGATTCGATTATGCTCAAGGCGGCGATTGCCGGGCTCCTCATCAGCCTCATCTCTGCCCCTGTCGCGTACCTGCTCGTGACCAAGTACGTACACGTGAAGAAACGCTTAGTCGCCGCCTATGACGCTGAACAGCAAAATCACGATGCGTACGTAACTGGTCCTGAGACAGCCAGAAGGCTAGAAGAAGAGTCCGATGAGCGTGTCGGTCGTCGATACGATACATTTGGCAACAAGGTATCTGCTATCCAAGACGTACTGGAAGCCAAATCGCTGGAAATCAAAGGTCTTGGTCCACGAGAAACGCCAGACGATGATGCACTGATTGCCGACCCTAAACGGCAGTTGCAGGCGTGGCGGGACACGATTATGGATACGTTCCGCCAAGTTCGCGACGAGCTTGCTGGCCGTCCTGCACAGCAGGCTAAGTCGGAGTACGAGACCGCAAACCAGCTAATCGTGGACTTTGAGCAGTCCGTGAGTCGGTACGGCGAAAAGCAGGAAGAAGCGAAGCGTGAAATGTCGAACTACGAGGGTACGGAGTCTGATAAAGACAAACCCGAGCAAGAGGATGACGAGTCACTGGGCGAGCTTGCGAGACAGATTGTAGACGACGGGATGGATGAACCCGAAGGTGGTGACTATGAGTGAAGCTGGACACAACGACGGTTATTACGGTGCCGCAGAGCTATCTGAGAGATTCGACCAGCTTCTGGACATCGATGTTCCCCGGGACGTTCTTCAGGTCGAAGACAAGCGTGCGCTTGACGTATTGCTCACGCTGTTGCAGAACTATGACCCTGAGTACGACGACCGCCTCCCGAACGACCCCATGCAGGCGTCCGCAGTACAGCGCCTGCTCCAGCGAGCGTTGTCGCGTGGGGCGTGGGACGCCATCTATCAGGCACACGGGGCACGCTTGGATGCGTACACGGGACTGACGAGCAACTACGCCGATATGTCTACTGACGACGTTCTCGGTGAACTAGAATCCCTTTGGGAAGATTACCCCACCTTTGCGACGTACGTGTTCGCCAAAGGGCCGCCAGCCGGACCGACAGGGATGGGTAAGACCAACTTCTCGTACAAGCTTCTCAATCTCGGTCGGCGGGTCTACCCCCAGATGGAAGTGGCATCGAACAACTCCAGTGACCCGTACAAGACTATCCAGTCGTGGACCGACCTTGTAGAGTGGCTCAAGACCACTGATGGACGAAAATCGTTTCTTTTCGACGAAGCCGCACAGGAGTTGATGTACGCCGATATGACGGCTGGGAAAGTCGTCTCTAAGCTTCTCAAACTGCTTCGCCACCACCGAGGGAATATCATCTTTGTCGGCCACACGGGACGCGACATTCCCAAGGACGTACGCCGACAGCTACTCATCGTCAAGAAGCTGAGTCAAGATACCGCAGAATTCGGTGTTGGACTGGAAGAGACCGGCGAAGGAATCGGAATATCAAGTAATATTCTGAAGGTCAAGGGCATCCCTGAGACACGCACTGATTACGACGATATTGACGACGAGGGTCACTTCGAGTTTGACGGTCTGGACGATGAGGAAGGGGAATCTGAGGAAGAGGAATTAGAATTCGTCCGATGCAGTTCGAAGGGATGTGGCAAGCACACGCAGAACTGCTCTGACATCGAAGCTGACCATCTCCGGGAGACTGACTACTGCATCGACCACGTGCCGGACGAGTCTGAGTGAGGGGTCGCACGCGGGCGGGCACGCCTTGGGACAGGGTAAGCCCCCCTCCCCCTCTAGCCATCCTTTCGGAGGAATACCTTTGTACTTATCAAATATATTATATTATATGGCACAAGCAAGCCAAACGACGTACTGCCCAGATTGCGACGAACACGTAACGTACTACCAAGGAGAAACCTCCTGTGGACATTAGGATATGGACGAGTAGGGCCTGAACTGGCTTGAACCACCGAATTCTGATTCATAGCAAACATCGAAGCCTCGTACGGTATCCAACCCGTGCGAGGCTTCTTTTATTTAGGACAAAACCTTTGCAACCGCCCAAAGTATCATACATATGGTAAGTATTCAAACCACGAGTCTGCTCGTCTCTTACGATGAGTGGATGTTCTACGCTGACGATGTACAGCAAGCTGTCCGCGCGGTAGGCGGGACAGACGACGATGTGTACGGGGCGCTCGTCGGAATCGGACTGCACCCGGACGAAGCAATCGAAACTATCGATAGAGCAAGGGTCGATGAGTGACCGGTTGCTCACGGTCGTGGCCGTTCTCTTCCTCCTGTTCGGTTCGCCGTTCCTCTTCGCGTGGGATGTGTGGACGACCTTGCGATGTCGTTGAAGCGTTCTGAATGAGGTGTGTCTACAGTTCGTCCATCATTTCGGCTGGCGTGCAGAATACGCGCCACGAGTGGCCGCAGTCACACTGTCGCCACGATTCTCCTGATTCTATGGGCATCTTCGTCTCACACTCGGCGCAAATCAACGTGCCGGGGCGTTCTCCGAGCAAGTCGTCTGCTGATACTGTTGTGTTCCTGTCGGGCACATCGTAGTCGTCATCTGATGTCTTATCTTCGTCAGTCATCCAACTATCCTCAGTCGGTGTTATAAGATAATTCTTATCATTTATCTATCATGTACGTACTGGGCTATGTACGCGACTACGTACGTGCGTACGTACACGCCCTAAGCGGTCTGAATGAGGGGTGTCCCTCGGGTACATCGCCACGTACGTAGCTACGTACACAGCCACGTACGTACGTCCGTACCTACGTACTATCAATATAGTTATACTTATTGTCAGGGGTATCTTCTAGAGGATTGCGGGTCATTATGACCCGCGACCGAGTGGGACAACGATTGCACCTCGTGGCACCCGCTCGGTTTTCACGCAGGGCGGAGGTCTCGCCAGCGGAAATCCATTTCCTCGCCGTCAGAGAATCGTACCCGATAGAGAACGTCATCACGCTCGTCCCCCGTCATCGCACTTGCATCATCCTCCAGTACGGCTACAACCTCGCCGCGTCGGTCGTGGTATTCGTCGAAGTCGGGGTCGGTTTGGTCGGGAATGTCCACTCGCACTTCGTCCCCGGGAGCGAATCTTTTCATACATCAAGGATATGCTAAGGAATCCAAACCGCTTGCGATGAGAACCAGCCCGACTACCCATAGAAACGCTCACAATTAAGAGAGTACACAAAGAGAATCAGCTGTGACACGGACAGTCAATATCGAAGTCTACTGCGACAACTCTCCCGACGGTGGAAAAGATGTGTTTGGCGTCGCCTCAGAACATAGGCCAGACTTGCCGGAGCCCTTCGATGCGCCTATGCAAAAATGGGTAGAGGAGAACTTCAGCCATCTGGATGTCGGGGATTCGGTTGAGTCTGCTGGAGAGATGGTCTACGAGCCGAACGGCGTGATTGTTGAGTTTCGCAAAACAGATTGATACCGATGTTGCTTCACGTTTGGGCGGGTTGATGGTCAAAGGATTTATTCGACTGCTATCAGACCACTGAGTAATGGACGAAGACGACGCTCGTGACGAACTACTTGAGCGTGTATTCGATTTGGACCCTGAGGAGTTTGAGAATTTCTGCAAGATACTCGTCGAACAAACGGAGAGTCCCACGAACATCGAACTGACGCCATTTCACGCGGACGGCGGCATCGACGTTCGCGGCGCAATCGGAAAGGAGTTCTACGACGCTAAATTCGGTGTTCAGGTGAAGCGGTTCGAAGGGCGTGTCGGTACGCCAGCGATGCGGAATTTCATCGGAGCGTTGTCTCAACACGACTACCAGTTCGGGGCGTTCATCACCTCCTCAGAGTTCAACAGCGGAGCTATCGAAATCGCGGAGGAGCAACACTCACACCCAATCAAGCTCATCAACGGAGATGAGTTAACGGAAATAATGCTTACCAACGAATTGGGTGTCGTCGAAGTCGGTGACCAAATCGAAATCGACGACGAGTTCTGGTCGATATTCGGTACGACCGCTGAGGAAGCAGGATTGGTCAAATCCGATGCAGTCCCGCAGGCAGATTCCATCGACGTGCTGAACATCGTCCTCCAAGGGATGGACGACGGGTATCGCGTCAAACACGAAATTCTGGAGAATATGATTGCGGAAACCGGGGAAGACTGGACTCCCCGGCAAGCCGATTATTACGCCCAAGCTCTGTGGGCACTCGGATATGTCCACAAGGACGCCGAGACAGAGTACGATGGCCGTCGGATTCGGCAGTGGGGTCTCACACGAGACGGTGAGGAGTATCTAACCTATCTTCGTAGTGACGACGAAGAATCCGCCCGGGAAGACCTAATCGAACACATACGAAACGCAGACATCATCGACCAAGTGCTGGACCGACTGAAGGAAGAGGAGCAGATTAGCCACGACGAGCTTGCGGACATCATCGAAGAAGAGTCCGAGCTAAACGATACGACAGCGGGTCGGCGTCGTGGGACTGTCGGGACGTGGTTGGATATGCTCCCCGAGGTACGGCAGTCTCGTGAGGCACACAGCTACAAGTACGAGTATCTTGAGAAAAACTTGAACGACTACTGACCGCCGTCGGTCTTTGCCGGAGTAAACTGGTCAAGATACGCGGTCTTCTCGCGACGGTTGGTATCGGGCACAGTAGTAACGATGATTTCTCCAACCTCGCCACGACTGTCTCCGTCGCTGTTGATGTGTCGCTTCGCACCGACCTCGTGGACTTCGAATTCGTCCAGTCCCACGTAGAGGTCCTTCATCGGCGGCGAGTTAGAAATGACAACATGTGCCCCCATCTCTCGGAGTTCAACGGCCACGTCACAGAGTCGCTGTTGCTGTTCAGTCCCAAACTCTTCCGAGGAGTATTCGACAAAGCTAGACGTGTGACTCACAGGCTCGTACGGCGGGTCGAAGTACACGAGGTCTCCCTCGGAGGCATAATCAAGGACGTATTCGAAGTCTCCGTCCAGAATCTCCACGTCTTGGAGTGCGTGACTCGCCTGCTGAATCCGTGATGACTGAACCCAGTCCGCGCTACTGTGGCGTCCAATCGGGACGTTGAATTCCCCGGAGAGATTCTCCCGGTAAAGTCCGTTGTAGCACGTCCGATTGAGGTACATCAGCAGAGCGGCTTCTTCAACCGGGTCGAACTCTTCGTCGTTGGGCCGACGATTATACAGTTCGCGTTGCTGGTAGTAGTACTGCTCAATCTCCTTCCCCTTACGGTTCACATCCGAGTACTCGCGGTCAGGGTCAGGGTCGGCATCAGGCGCATCAAAAGACTCCAAATGCTCAATAACCTCGTCAGGGTTGTCCCGGACCTGCCTATAGAAATTCATCAACCGAGTGTTGATGTCGTTGATGGACCCCGGAGTGTCCTCTGAAACCTCCTTGAAGAACAGCGCACCACCGCCGAAAAACGGCTCATGGTACGCATTAACGTCAGACTCCGGCGGGAAGCAGGCCCGAATCTCAGAGAGGATTTGCCGTTTGCCTCCTGCCCACTTCAGGGGCGGCTCTACCATTACTAAGTCAAAGTGCTGTCCCTAGTCTTATAAAGGTCACTCAAGCAGGCTGAAAGTGGTATATGATATGACGCGAAAACCGCATGGCGTGAACCGCATCAATCCGAATTCTACATCCACCGATTTCACTCCAAGTGGTTGATGGAGCGGTCTGAATGAGGTGTGTCCCTCCAGAAGCTCACGAAATGTACTCCCCGGGCGGTCTAAACGAGGTGTGTTCAAAATTCATGTGAAGCAACATGAGTGCTCTATTATAGGTCTGCATCGTACCCAAATATGGAGACAAAAAATGACCCTCAGAGACCACGTGTGGGACGCCGTGATGAAGCAGTTAGTCAAGACCGGGCAGTTTCGCATTAGCGACCTGCCGTTCGACGAAGGACAGCGCCATACCGTCAGGAGAGTGCTTCGCACGATGGAGGAGCTTGATTGGCTCTCCCGGGAGAACGAACGCGCGGCCACGTGGCGGATGGGCGAGCGAGCCGAACTGCACCTGAACGTCTCCGCCGACAAAATCAAAGCCGCACAAGCATAGAATCGGACGATATGACGCGGACGGACGCTCTTACCAACGCTTACCTACCCTCACGCGATTAGCAGACGCTCTATTTCTCCATATTCGCCAGACTGAACGGCGGTTTTAAGTACTTATCAATATATTGATATGATATGGATGAAGACTACGAAGACATCCGTGACGCACTCGCAGACCGAGGTATCACAGGTGATGGCGCAGGCGTCATCATCACGACCGCACAGGAGAACGAGAACATCGACCGACTCCGAGACGAATTAGACCTTGGTGACCCCGATGTCTGAAGCACTCACCCCGGAGGGCATCAGTCTCATCGCTCGTAATGTAGGCATTAGTCCCGAGCTAGCCGAAGACCTCGCAGAACGACTCCGAGAACATGACCAGAACGAACGCGCAGGTGGTTCCGTGTGACTGACAAACTACGAGACGGGTGGCCGACGGAAGACTTCTGCCCTGAATGCGATGTTGTCCGTAACGGTTCTAACTACTGCTCAGATTGTGGCACTGAAATTGAAGAACGGGAGACTGTGCCCCGAAACCTCCCGTATAGTGGGAGTACAGGAACTACAGAAAACGATGTGGATATGAAATACCACGTCCACGAATTAGGGTTCTGCCCACACGACGAATACCGCGATGTAATCCCGGAGAACCTCTGGGGATGGTTAGATGTGGAATTCAACTGGACCATCACTGAAGACTTCGACATCGAAATCAAGGACGTGACCGTCAACACTCCGACTGAAAGATTCCGCTGGTCTTCGTGGAAAGGTGTTGAGGAACTTCCTGAGCGGTTAGAAGGTGATTCGTCGTGATTCGCCGTGCCCGACCCGACTATATCGGTCGAACCATCCAAGTCTGTAAGAGGACGGGGATAGCCGTCGCCATTTCAATCATCTTCCTGCTCCCCGGTTCCGGGGAGAAGCTTTCCGTAGCAATAGAGCAGGACCGACCAGAGCCGAGGTTGAAGTACACTGGTTCGGTGACTGAACCGACTAAAATTGCAAAGTTTGAGCAAGACGAGTACGGCTACCTCATTCCTGTTCAGGTTCAAACACGCCTTGACGACTGGGAGGATTACGATAAGGGCGAGGCCGCCGAGAGAGCAGGTGGTTCCACATGAGCGACGAAGTGCGCGTCATCGACGTTAGCGAAGCCGAGTACGTCCCCGAGGGCGTGTTGGAAGGCATCGAAGAAATACTGAACGGCGAGTCCGCTTCGAAGGAAGAACTCCGGGAAGCATTCCTGAACGACCCTGACGACAACGGTGGTGATTCGTGAGCACCCGGTCTCGTCTTACCAACGCGTGGCTGGCCTTCACTCGTTGGCACTACGAGCCAGTCCCCGGGCGCACGGAAGAACCACTCATCGACCGATTGGATGGCGGAGATTTAGATTTCACCGAGGAGTGACCACGCTCGGCGCTCTTTTGATGCGAGGTCCCGTGGAAACGTGTATGACCATCATCCGGGACGATGAGATGGGTGGCGACGCGCGAATTGAAAGGCATCGAATTGCGGTCTACCATATCGTCCAATACCACGATGCAGGATTCTCCCCGGAAGAGATTGCCGACGAGTTCGACATCGACCGGGCCGAGGTCGAAGAGGCGTTAGAGTGGGCACGGGAGCATCCAGACGATATGGGTGAGCGTCAGAGTTGAGTTAGGTTCTCAGCTTTCCATCTTTCATCATCTTCTGATACTTCTACGCGTACAACTCGTCGTTCCTCAGGCTTGAAGAGAGTCACATGGACGTTGAATTCTGTTTCCACAATTCCGTCTATCATATCCTGAACATCCACGTGTTCGGCTTTATTGACGCTAAAATCTCTTGGTGCTAATTTCTCTACAAGGTTGCCAATCGCTTCTTCGTCATCAGCACCGTAAGCTACTGCCATAGTTACGAGTCAAAATGGTCGTAATAGTCAGTTTGGGTTTCTTCTCGTAGTCCCCATCAAATTAGGTAACAAGTGGACTACCTGAGAGTACCAGATATAATTTTAGAATCAGGCCTAGTGTAAGGGAATATGCAAAAGACACCAGCGTTCCCAGTAGTGCTACAATCTGGTCACGCTCGTTGAATGATTGTCTGTATTGCAGAGCCCCTTTTACGATTAGGACCGCCGCCACAGCGGAATATGCATCAACCAGAATTAATGTTAGCACGAGATAGTTCTCTAATTTACCGATAAAGGCGTGTGGGTCACGGGGTTCAAAGGAACTCGGGATGTTAATTTCATAGTCCACAAATCTGTATACCAATACACGCACAGCACCTGTTGTAGTGAATAAAAGTACGTAAGTAAGGATGATAATAGACAAATCTAACAGTGTTTCTTCAGTGAGAATTTGCGTTATCACTATCAGTTAATGACAATCGAAGATAATTAGTTTTTGGTTGACTGTCAGTTTGGGTTTCTTCTCGTAGAGTCAACAATTGAACCATCATTTGGGCCGTATATCGGGGTCAAATCGGTCTGAATCAGGGGTGTTTTGCAGACTCAACAACTGAAGACTTATACTCTTGTAGGATAATTTATATGTATGGCAGAAGATGAACTAACCGAAATCGAACAGGAGGTGATTGAAGACCGACTCCACCTCATCGACAACGAAGAGCGACACATCGACATAGACGAACTGCTCGCACGAATGGCCGAAGAAGGTGTTATCGACGAAGGTGATTCCCGCGACCCGGGTCCGTTCACTATCGATATGGTCGAAGCTGGCTCTCCGAAAGGTGATTCCCGATGAACTACGAGAACGTCCGCTTGGAAGGTATCACTGGAGACCAGATTGTTCGCATAGACACGTGGGAGGTCGAAGACGACGACTGCCACGAAGCAGATGGTGAAGAGAGATGACGTTCGAAATTTGCCCCGAATGCGACGGGACTACCGAGGGGTCACCGTTGGACGGCCAACTCCAGTACTGCACGTACTGCGGGTACGAGTTCGACGCTGACCAGTTCGAACATATGAACGACGAGGGCGACCACGTGAGCGACGACACGCTCGCCGCGTGCTACCCTTCCATCGAAGAGATAGCCGAGTCCTCCGGGCGAGACTCCGGGGATATTGAGCGCATCCTTGACGAGACGATATTTCGCGACGAAGGTGACTCCAAATGAGTAACACAGAATCTATCGAAACTTGCCCCGACTGCAAGTTCGAACTGTACAATCCAGATGAACCGCCCGTTAAGTGCCCCGAGTGTGGGACGAAGCTTCGCGATGAAGTCCACCACTACCTCAACATCCGAATGATAGACCCGCTTCGCGACGCGGCTCACGACCGTCCGTTGCGCTACGACTCGTTGGGCCGTCGCCTTCGCGACGAGTCTCTCGTAACCATCTTGATTGACTTCGGATTTCGCGCCGACGAAGCTCGGCAGTTGAAGCGGTCGATGTTCCGATTGGACGATGGAGAACTGGTCATTCCGGGGAGAATCCAGAAGGACTACCCCCGAGAAGACATCTCTCCCGGAAGTGCCACTCTCCGCATCGACCCGTACAATCACTTCGGGACAGTACGTCTCCTGAAGAGCTACTTCCAGAGTGAGTGGTACCAGTCCCAAGACACTGAATACGTCTTCCCATCCCGACAGAGTGACCAGATGAGCTTACAGAGTATCCGCAACATCGTGACAGAACTCGCCGTTCACGCAAGCGAAATGTGCGAAGAGGACAGTTCACGGACACCGTTTACCGTTCTCCGAAGTGATGGGGAGCCCGCCGACCCCGAAGAACTGCATCCCCATGCGTTTCGTCATTCACTAGCGAACTACATGCTGGCCGACCCCGACACAGACCTCTTCGAAGTCAGAAACCGACTCCGACACCGCTCAATCCTGACGACCGAGCGAGTCTACGACCACTTCCAGCGGCGGTGACAACGCTGTTTTTGGACGATAGCTCACGAAACGTACTCTCCCTCGTCCGTCACGAATCAGACGTAGACACACCCCTCATTCAGACCGCTTCGAACACAGTACATTTCGTCTGCTACGCTGACATTTTCAACACACCTCGTTCAGACCGATTCCAACGATAAGTATTCTACCAAGAAGTTTGATAGTCATCGACTGAATTTAACCAATATGTTACCGTCGTTATCTGTGACTCAGTTGCAGGTGATTGCAGGCGTCTTTGGTGGTTTCATATCTGGCTTACTAATGTATTTTATACGGCAGAAACAGAAGAGAGACGGTCTGCGGACTGCTATTGCTACAGAAATTTCGATGTCTCCAGTTGATGCAGTGAGTGTAGCATTCAGAGACTTACATTCTCTTGAGACTCCTGTAATCAACGAGAACCTAGACAAGTTGTATTTGCTGTCAGATGAGGAGATTTCTTCAGTAATAAGCTATCACGAGCAGATGGGGAAAGTACGTAGACACATCGATAGAGAAGCAGACGAAGGTATGGTCAATATCCCGCATCATATGGCTGAGACGACTGCTGAGAAAGGTAATTCTGCATCACGAGACCTCGCCGTCCGTATCGGAGTAAACCCAATCCCACGGATGCGGTTAAAATGGGAGAAGAGACAGGCGAGTAAAGAAGAGAATGACATCGACCTAGATGAACAGTTGGAGAAGTTTCAAAAACAAGCCGAGAGACACCAAAGAGAGCGGGAAAAGTTGGCAGATGATATTAGACAGAATGAATAGAGGCACATAATCGATGCCACGAATAGCAGTTAATTACGGACTCGTGATTGCTGGCATCGTCGCAACATTCTTTTTAGTGCTTGCTGTTGCCCTTATCGATATACAGAGTGCCACCGAGCCAGCACAGAACTGGGTTCGATTTATGCTTGTGTTGGCCATACTGCTGATTACTGTTGTCGGCGGGAGTCTGATTAAGCGAAAGTCTCGTTGAACCACTATCTTACCAACGAGTGAAACACCCACCCGACACAGTACATTTCGTCTGCTATGCTGACATTTTTAGGACCAGACACACCTCATTCAGAGCTAGTCGTTGACATAACCTATCTTACGTACGTGAATACGTATGCAACTATGTACGTATGTACGTACGTAAGCATGAATGGGCGCTCTGAATGAGGTGTGTGTGGAGCAAGTGTCAGAACGAATTAGTTATCCCAATAGACGAAACGAGGGGTGTGCATCGTCTCAGCAATATGCAGATGTATTGAACAGTGAACTCATAACCGGGCACTTCAGTTCAGTTCGAAGGTGATGGTCGATGTCGGGAACGAGTGAGAACCTCTCAGAACGAGCTGTCAGCCGACTCATCAAGGACGAGGCGGTCAGGGATGGGAGGCGGTCTGCCGTATCCCTCTGGCGGGGCTGTTGCTTGGATGGGCGGTTCACAGCTTTACAAGGATAGCCCCGACAGCAGATTATTTTTTCTCAGCGGGCTGAAAGCGTGGGAGTAGGTCAACGACCTCCACCAAAACGCTGAGACCTCCGAAATCGCCGTTTCCTCCCTGTTCTCCTTTCGCTGTTATGCTGTCATTCGCACAAACTGCCACTATACTAATATTCTAAAAAACACTTAGGTTACTTTTTAATGGGGTTTTTTCAACTCAAAGAGGTCATCAACACCTTTTCTTATTTTGGCGGTTGTCGGGCATCGTACTCGTGGTCACAATCCGTGATTTTGAAACTCTTGAATTCTCCCGTATCATCAATTTGACTCGCATCTTTAGGCCATACTCGCTTTCAGCCCGCTGAGAAAAAATATTCTTAATCGGAGTCGGTATGAATCTATTTCAGACTGTGATGTCGTTCTATGGTGTTTGGTGAGATTGATAAAAAGGGTTCAGACCGTGAAAAGATATATGGGCTATCTCTCAAAAAGTACTGATATGGTAGTTGACAACTCAAATTACGTGGATGAAGGGGGTGAACGAACGCAAGTTGAACTTGAGGGATGGGCGGCAGAGGCTCTAACCCGTGGGAAGCGGATGACTAAGGGGGTTGTTGCCCATGAGTGCCTGTTGATGGCATCATCGGAGTATTCGGATGACTTCACGGGCATCGAACAGCGTGTGTTTAATAAAGAAGAGGAGTTGGTTGAGGCACTGAACGACCTTGTACAGCGACGAATGGGGTCTGCCCGGGAAGACCTTCGTGATGCGTGTTCATATGCGGACCCGTCGGAAGGTGTGGATGCTGACATTTATCTGGTTGAGAGTGTGTACGACCAGCTTCCCTACTTCAAAGCGGATACGATTGAAGACGCAATTGCGTATGCGTATGGGAGTCCGTGGTCGTCACGAGTGGACCGTCTAACTGATGTACAAGACCTCATCGAATATCGGGACACGGGGGTCGTATCGGATGATGCATCCGAATTCGTTCAGACTGTGATTGAGGGCGATTTAGATTCCAAGCTGGCCACACTGATTGACCCCAACGTAGACTGGTACGAACTATCTCCGTCACCGATGGATTTGGTAGAACGTGGAGAAGACATCCCAAAGACAGCATCGACCCGCATCCCTGTTGTAGTATCTGTATGGGATGAACACAATATCGATGGTTTGGATTATGTGACGGCAGTTGAAACGCTGGAAAAATACTTCCCAGATTTAGGAAAGGATTCGTACAAGAATTACGCAGATGAATTGGTACAACGAGGTCTGGTGAACGAGCCCACTGAGAAAGATAAGAAAGAGTTGAATCGTAAGGAAAAAAAGGAGCATAGTGTGGGAATATCACTCTAATATTCACTACAATACTTTTGAGCAGTACTGCGTCAGAGCGTCATCGATTCACTGCGTCTCTGAACCGAAAAAAATCTTCGCGAGCTTATTTCTAAACCGCTCTAGCGATTGCAATCGATTGTGGGTTCGGGATGTCTGGTTCTCCAGCAATTCGATTCGTTGTTCCAATCGTTCGACCTTCGCAGTCACTTCCGAATCCAGTATCCATTCACGCGCATCAGCACTAATTCCGTCTTCGACGGCGGCCATCCCATCATCGGTCAGCGTAGCTTCCTTCGGGGACCGACGGCGGGTCCCATCGTTGGCATACCCTGTGGTGATGTACCCCATCTCCGACAGCTTCTCAAATCGGTAGTTCCGTTCCTTCTGGGACAATCCCGTTCGGTCTCGGATTTCTGTTGTCTTTGCTGTTCCACCCGCATCGTACACCGCCCTGAGGAACGCTTCTGACTTAACGTCCAGATTCGTCCCGACTTTAATGTTCATATCTATGATATATGTGGATTAGTGCAAAGGTGTTAGGTCCCATCCCGATAGTTAGCGTCTATTGTCTCGCCCATCATCTGTAACACATCGGGATGTACCCCAGATACGCCCTACGACCCCTCTCTATGAGCCTCCCCCTCATATTGACTCATCTGAGAGGGCTGGTTGTTGAGCGTGGGCCACAAGTGGGCGCACCCGACCTGAGACAGAGTACATTTCGTGAGCTTTCTGGAGAAGGGGAGACACCTCATTCAGAACGCCCGGGAAGAAAATCTGTGCGAGGGTGTTATCAAGTGTGCTATACGAAAGGGGTGACCATATCTGGTGAATCAAAATCCGGGGATTCATGTACTGAATTTCGTTATGTACGTATGGATACGAAATCCAAACCGACAGTACTGGACCTGTTCTGTGGCGCAGGTGGATTCTCGTGTGGATTTGAGCAAGCAGGCTTCGAAATCCTCGCAGGGCTAGACAAGAATGAAGCGGCGCTTGAGACCTATTCTCAGAACCACGATGCTGAGGGGTACAAAATCAACCTGCGAGAGTTGACGCCGGAGGAGGTTTTTGACGAACTGGGTCTCCGTCCCCGGGACGTGGATGTGGTCATAGGTGGCCCGCCGTGTCAGGGCCACAGCCCGCAAGGGAAGCAAAACCCTGATGATGAACGTAACGAGCTGATGGGAGACTATCTGAGTATAATCGACTACGCCAGTCCGCGTGCGTTTGTGATGGAGAACGTCTCCGAGATTCAGGACACGTGGGACGGCGAGTTCATTCAGCAGGTCATCGACCGCGTTGAGGAGATGGGATATAATCTTACCAGCGGCGTCCTGCACGGCGGCGATTACCACGTTCCCCAGACCCGAGATAGGTTCATCCTTGTTGGACTGCGTGATGGAGTCCCGACAATCCCTGAACCTGTTGGGGGTGACCCTATCCCTGTGTGGGCGGCCCTGTCTGGTCTCCCGTTGATGGACCATCTTCCGAACAACGATTGGGAAAAACAGCTTGAGGCACACCGGGATGGGTTCCGCGAGAAGTACGATGCGGCGGACGTTGGCGCTGACCCATATGCCAATTCTGACCAGCAGGTGCGCTTAGCTCCGATGCGCCCGGCACGGACTGTTGTTGCAGATAACTCTCACTGTCATCCGACTCAGCCCCGTTACTTGACGGTGAGAGAGGCGGCGTGTCTTCAGACGTTCCCGCTGGAGTATCGATTCTATGGCGGGGTAGTCAAGCAACGAGAACAAGTTGGGAATGCTGTTCCTCCTAAAATGGCGAAGTACATCGCTGAAGAAGTCCGCGAGTCCCTTACCAACGTGACTGGTCAGACGACGTTGACTGACCACGGCTTCGCTCTGTCTGATTAAGCGTGCAAACCACATCCCCGGTGAAGGAGGAGTGGCACAAGACAATTAGTTGGAGTCACGGAGGATTAGTAGTTTGATTTACCGTAGCTCCAGTTAGAGTATTGTCGGGTGAGTGCATAAATTCTTTGTCTGTTTGATACTTTCCCATTTGTCCTTGCACCCTGTCACTAATAAGGTATGTAATATTCTTGTCAAATATGGCACAAGACAAGCAAGCCATGACGGACGCATCGACCTTCAGCGACTGGGACGTAGCAGAGTTCCATACTGCGAAGGAATTTGATGACTACTACCGACACGTTGAGGGATACAACGTTCCCTTGACCCGATGGTACGAGGGCGAGAAGACTACGTTCACCGACGAAAACGACGGGGAATCGAACGACATCACGACGCACCCAGTGGTACTTGGTCGATTTATGGGTGATTTCTGATGACGGCAGACTTGAAGCAAGCGGGTCAGACCATCTCTGACCTGCTGGCTGACGAACTCGGTTTGACCAACGGCGCGGGGACGGACAATCCGTCTGTCACCATCCCGAGTAACACGGATGACAAAGTGCGAGTGTACGCTGGACGCATCACGAATGACAAGGAGTCTGCACGAGAGCTTCGTGATGAGGTAGCAGAAGCGGTCTCTGAATACGGACTCACTCCGACACTCCGAACGTCCGCACCGAATGACGATGCTGTAACGCACTACCAAATCAGAGTCAGCATCTCACGACAGGAGGTGTCCTCGGGTGACATCTAATGTCTGTGTTCAAGCATCTGCCTGAACACAAGCAGGCGGCAGTCCTTGAGTACTTCAAGAACAAGGAGCAGGCGGACATCTCTGAGACGCAGACTGATGCACGGGCGTACTCACGGGAGGATGGCATCATAACTGTAGCAGAGACGGGCTACGGTTGGATTAACTCGGACACGACGTGTGCGGACTTGTTTGGGGGTGATTCCCGTGATGGGCGATGAGTGGAGAATACCTCACCATCACGTCTGATGACCTTGATGAGTACAGTGATTACGTCTTCGACGGGTACACAATATATCCAGAGCGAGCGATTGCAGAGACGGCTCGTGATGGCGGTCTTCTTGGCGACGATGAGATGTACGAGGTGATGGTTTTAGCCGCAGAACTTCTCGGGAGTCTTAATTACCGTGCATCAGGGGATACGTCGCCACAAGACTGGGCCGAAGACGTAGACTGGTTCATATCGGAGGTGGAGAAGCTCAACGCTGGTGATGGTCGATGAGGTGCCGCGAGTGCGACGCCGACCCGCAGTTGGACGAGCCGAGCTTTTGCCCGACCTGCGGTGAGCAGTTTGAACGGAAGACGACGGCGGACGTGGACTGGCCACTCCGCATCAACGTTGCCCCGCGCATCAACGTTCACGAATACGTGTCGTGGGAGACGGGCATCGACCAAGGAGACTCGCTCTGGGAGTTCTCTGACGACGTTGAACTTCTCTTTGACATCATCGTCCACGAGGACGGCTCTGTAGATATTGACGGTGATAGCGTATGAGTGTGCGCCCAAGTGCGGGTGCGGATTTCGATTCCAAACTGGAGGACTCGCGACGGTTCTCCCCAGTGATGTGCAAGCTGGTTGCTGACCGTTTTGGACTGTCCCCAGATGAAGTTTCGAATTTGGAGATGGCCGACGAGGGTGAGGCAGTAGACCGTGACCTCTCTGGCATCGACGCCCTTCTTCACTTTCCGTCTTCAGGCGAATCTACGGTGGCGTTCCGTCATCGTCCTGATGATGACTTCTTCGACGTGGACTTCTCGCTTCGAACGGTCTCCCGGGACAACGAAACTCGGAGTGAGTGGGACAAGCTGAAGAAGGAGTATCGTGGCGACGATTACGACGGCGAGATTGCGGACTACTACGTGTTCGCCCGCACATCCGACTCATACATCACGGATTGCTACCTCATCCGTACAGAGTGGCTCATGGATGTTATCTGGGGTGGCGACATCGACCCGGAGGAAAAGTACGAAGAGCGGGCGAGTACGAAGGGAGGGTCGGCCCGATACATTCCTGTCGGGGACATCTCCCGGGCGATTGTGGCGGAGTTGCAATAATCAGTAGACTCGGTGAGAACCATATTCTCTACGGGGTACTGTTTTTTATCGGTCGGAGTTCAAAGCGGAGTTATGTCAACCACGCACGTCCAGAGTGGACATCGGTCTATCTCTGTGGATGATGCTATTACGTGTCCTGATTGCGGGCACGAGACTCATCTGATTGAGGCTGTTGTCCGAGGTTGGATGCACGAGATGGAGCCGGGGGAGACAGAACTGCAATTCATAGACCGTTTCTTCAATTGGAACGATGATGGGGGTGAGGGCGAGGTTGAGTGCGTGTGTGGCCGACTTCTGGAGTGGAAGTCTCCGCCGGGGTCGATGGACGTGGTGCGGGTCTAACTCCGGGTGATTGTAGCGGAGTTATAGGTGTCCCTCATGGTCGGTTTCTTTTAATTGGAGAACCTGCTGGTAGTCCCACTCTGGGACTACTTCGTTTCTATATGACGCGGTTCTGCAGGTAGTCGAGGTGCTTGGCGTTGTAGACGATCTTGACCTCGTCGGCGTCCGGGCTGCCGATGCAGGTCAGTCGGACGTTCTTGTCTTCGACCTCCTCGTCGCTGAGGATCTGCTGCATGTCCATGTCGATGTCGCCTTCGAGGACGATGGCAGCACAGTTCGCACAGGCCCCGGCGCGGCACGAGAAGGGCCAGTCGTAGCCCTGCGCCTCGGCCGCTTCGAGGATGTATTCGCCCTCGTTGACTTCGAGGGACCCGTGGTCCTCGTCGTCGAGTTCGAGGTCGGACGCCTCTGCGAAGACGTCGTCGTCGTACATGTCCCAGCCGTTATCGTCCACTACTTCGTAGTTAAGGTACTCTACCGTGGGCATCACCTGCTCGGTTCGAACCCCGACTTGTTAGACTTTGCCCTTCGGGTTTAGGTCGTGCAAAATAATGAGAGACGGCGGCCGTATCTGTCCCGGAATAGAGACGAAAACTGCCGCTATTTTCAGTCAGACGCCGGGCACGAACCTGAAGACGAGGTAGGCCGCCACGGTGGCGATGGAGGGCACGACGTTCTGGAGGAAGATGACGCGGGCGGTCGTTCCGGGTTCGAACAGGTCCGAGGCCGCCGGGATGTCCTCGCTCGATTCCTCGCCGATGGGCTCGGTCTCGCCCGACTTCGGCGTCCCCTTCGTGCCGCCGACCGTGGGGGCGTCGGCGGCCTCGGCGTCGGCGGCCAGCGCTCCCACGGAGGCCGCGGGCGTCTCGCCCTGCACGGTGTCCGAGAGGCGCGTCGTCCGTGTGGCACGGCCCCAGCCGAGGCCGACGATGCTCATCGTGGCGATGATGACGAAACTGGCGGGAATGCCGAGCGCCGAGAGGAAGGTCACGATGGTCGAGGCCACCGTCGCGACGACGATGGCGGCCACGAGCGGCAGGTCGGTGAGGTCGTTGCCGACGGTGTCCATCGTCCGCCGGGCGATGGTGAACGCGCCGAGGCCGATGGCGCTCCCGCCCAGCAGGATGGCCGGGTACATCTCCAGCGAGCCGTTGCCCACGAGGGGCGCGACGGCGTTGGCGACGTTCGACGCGCCCGCGGAGAAACCCATGTAACAGCCGATGCCGATGACGACGACGGTGCCCACGAACTCCCGCGGCGTCGTGTTGTCGCCGAGGGTCGGCCGCGGCAGGCCACCCGAGCGGTCGACGTCGAGCAGCGCGCCCTCGCTCTGTGAGACGGCGAACCACTCGACGAGCGTCGGGTAGAAGTACCGCCCGATGACGCCGCTGACCCAGAAGGCGATGATCGGCGAGACGAGCCACCACGACACGATTTCAAGCATCAGCGAGGCGTTCAGCGTCCCGCGGGCCAGTCCCAGTCCGGCGATGGCGCCGACGGCGGTCATCGAGGTCGACGCGGGCACGCCGACGACGTTCGAGAGGAACAGCGCGACCCCGATGAAAAAGAGGACGACGATGCTGATGAGCGGCGAGAACTGCGTCGCGACGAGGTCGCTCCCGAGGCTCTGGACCACTGCCGGACCGACCAGAAGGCCGCCGGCGAGCGCGAACACAGTCATCAGCGCCGCCGCCGAGAGCTTCGAGAGCGTGTCAGACCCGACGGCGGGGCCGAACGCGACACCGGTCGAGGAGCCACCGATGTTGAAGCCGACGAAGATCGCGACGAGGACGCCCAGGGCAAAGAGAACCTCGACCATACGCTGTCAAGCGGCGGCGTCGGGTAAAGCGTACCGTCTCCCGGTTCGCGGGCCGGCGGCGACCGCTAGTAGGCCAGCACGTACTGGAAGACGAGGAAGGAGGCGACGGCGGAGATGGACGGCGTCAGTATCCAGAGCATGACGACCCGTCCGGTCGCCGCGGGGTCGAAGAGGTCGGCGGCTGAGGTCACCGACTCCGGGTCCTCCTCGCCGATGGGCGGGACCTCCCGTTCCTCCGGCGGCGACCACGCGGCCTCGTCGCGGTCCGCGGTCAGCGCGTCGACGGTGACGTTCCCGCTCCCGCCGGCCGCGGCCGAACCGCTGACGGCCGCGCCCGCCGCGTCGGCCAACGAGGTGGTCCGCGTCGCTCGCCCCCAGCCGAGGCCGACGACGCACATCGTCGCCGAGACGGCCAGGCTCGCCGGGATGCCCGCCCACGACAGCAGGCCGATGATGGTCGCGCTCACCGTCTCGACGATGAGCGCCGCCAGGATCGGCAGTTCGGTGAGGTCGTTGCCGACCGTGTCGAGCGTGCGCCGCGCGATGGTGAACGCCCCGAGGCTGATGGCCACGCCGGCGAGCGCGACGCCGGGGTAGAGGCCGAGTTCCCCGCTGCCGACCAGCGGGGCGACGGCGTTGGCGACGTTCGAGGCCCCCGCCGCGAAGGCCATGTAACAGCCGATGGCGACGACCAGGACCTTCCCGACCTGTTCGCGCCGCGACGTGCCGGGCCCCTTGCTCTCGAAGGCGATTCGGACCTCCAGGTGCGGGTAGAGGTAGCGCCCGACGACGGCGGAGAGCCAGAACGCGGTGATGGGGGCGACGAGCCACCACGAGACGATGCGGCCCATGACGGTCCAGTCGATGGTCCCCGTGGCGACGCCGAGGCCGGCGATGGCGCCGACGGCGGTCATCGAAGTCGACGCCGGCACGCCGAAGAGGTTCGAGACCAGCAGGGCGAGACCGACGAAAAAGAGGATCGCGACGCTCGCGAGGAGGGTGAACTGCTCGCTGGGAACGATGCGTCCGCCCATCGTGTCGATGACTTCCGTCCCGATGGTCGCCCCGCCGAGCAGGGCGAATCCGGACATCAGCGCGGCGGCCCACTCCTTCGAGAGCGTGTCAGACCCGACCGCCGGCCCGAACGCGACGCCGGTCGAGGAGCCGCCGATGTTGAAGCCGACGAAGACGGCGACCAGAATACCGAGGGCGAAGAGCACCGAGACCATGTCGGACGGCAAACACGGGCGCGTCTAAAGGATACCGACAGCGGCTCACCCGGTCGGCCGACTCAGTCGTGGTCGCCGTCGCGGTCCTTCTCGGCGGGGACCGACTCCTCGACCTCGGTGGCCGTCTCCTCGACCTCGGACGCTTTCTCCTTGGCCGACTGGACTTCTTTCTGGACGGACTCGGCCCGCTCTTTGGCGTCTTTCGTCTTGTCCTTGGCTTCGGTCACCTGTTCGGCGGCGTCGGGGTCGCCGGCCCGCTCGGCCGTCTGTTCCACGTCGGCGGCGGCCTCGTCGACGGTGTCGGCCGCGTCCTCGACGGTGTCGGCCGTCGTCTCCAGTTCCGTGGCGGTCTCCTCCAGTTGCTCGGCCGCCTGCTCCAGTTCGGCAGCCTTCGTGGCCACGTCCTCGTTGGTCCGTTCGAGGACGTTCGCGAGGACGAGAAACTGCAGGACGCCGACGATGACGAACGCCGTCACGGCGACGCTTGTCGCCGTGGCGAGCACCGCCCGCCCGTCCGGGCCCACGTCGATCACGCCCAGGGCGGTCAGCCCGTAGGCGAGCACGAGTCCGGCGGCGACGGCCACCACGGCCTGCGTGAACAGCCGGTACTGGCGCTCGTAGTCCCCGAACATCACCGTTTCGAGCCATCGGGCCAGCGGCGTGAGCAGTGGGATACCAGACGACATGGTTGGACAATTCAGAGCGCCGGTGATAAATTTGTGGCACGGGACGGCGGCACCGAAACGCGTATTCGACCGGGCCCGGATACCGGAGTCGATGCCCTCCACCGAACGCGCGGTCCGACCGCAGCGACGCGTCTCTCGTCTCCACTCGGGCTTCGCCACTCCCTCCGGCACGGCGGTGAGTGCCTGATGCCGTCGTTCTCGGCCCGGCTGGCCGACGGCTGGGAGCGGGCGGTCGACCACCTCCCGCTGGCGCTCGTCCCGCTGGTGCTCGCGCTCGTACAGACGGACAAACTCGGTTCCGTGCTCGCCTTCGACGGGGTCCACGTCAGTTTCAAACTGGGGATTCCGGCGTCGGTGGTGACCGTCTGGCAGTTCGTCGACCCGCCGGGTTCGGGAGTCACGGTCAACGCCGGACTGCCGCTGTCGGCCCCGTTCGCGTTCGCGCTCGTTCCGGCCGTGATCGTCCTCGAAGCCGCGCTACAGGCGGGGTACTTCGGGGCTATCGCGGACGCGCTGCTTGACCGCGACCGTGGCTTCGGGGCGAGCGTGGGGGCGTACTTCGCGCCGTTCCTCGTCGTGACCGTCCTCCCGTCCCTCTTCCTCCTCCCGCTCGCGCTGGGGCTGTTCGGCCTCGGGAGCCTCGACGGGGGTGCGTTCGTCGCTGTCGCGCTCGTCCTCCTGCCGGTGTGGCTGGTCGCGAGCTACCTGCTCTGGGCGACGCCGTACCTCGTCGTGTTACGCCAGACGGGGCTCGTCGCGGCGGCTCGCGGGTCGTACGAGTTGGCCGTCGGCGGCGGCCCCTACTTCGCGTACACCGTCGGCTACGCGGGATTCGTCCTCCTCGTGTCGCCGTTCGTCAGCGTCGTCGTGGTCTCGCTCCCGCTCGTCGGCTTGCTGGTCGGTCTCGCCGGCGGGAGCGTCCTCGGACTGGCGCTGAATTTCGTGACGATGGGGTTCGTCGCGGACATCGACCCCGAATCGCCGTCGGCCGGGCTGTGGACCGAGGCACACGCTGAAGCGGATGGATCGCCAACGCGCGACGAGCCGTGAAAACGCTACTCGCCCTGTTCGTCGAGGCGCTCGACGAGGCTGATGCCGTAGACGGTCCGAAGCACCCTGGCGGCGTCGCCAGCCTCGTAGAGCAGGTCGTCTCGGCTGCTGACGTGGTCGACCACGTCGCCGGAGGCGTGGGCCGGCGCGGCCGCGATGCCCGCGTCGTGGTCCTCGACCCAGCGCATCACCCGCAGGTCGCTCTTGCTGTCGCCCATGACGAGCGCGAACGGGTCGTCGATGCCGAGCACGTCGAAGGCCTCCTCGACGCCGGCGGACTTGTCCAGTTCGAGGCTGACCAGTTCGGCCGCGTCGCCCTCGTAGTAGCCGAGGTCGACCCGCTCGACGATGTCGCGGAAGCCGTCCGGCGCGTCGCCGATGTCGGCGTCGGTCGACAGGCCGCCGGCCTGGAGCACGTCGAGAATCTCGGGGTCGCGGCTGAAGTACGACCGCGCGTAGCCCGCGGGGTCGTCCACGTCGGCGTCGACCTGCGCGGCGATGGCCTCGCCGACCAGTCCGCAGAGGTAACGCAGCGACTCGTCGATGATCTCGACGGCGTCGTCGCTGCCGACCTCGGCGTTGGGCTTGAGCGTGACGTTGAACTCGTTGCCCTGCAGGTGACAGCGGTGGCGCACGTCCTCGGGGGCCTCCGAGAGGACGCGGCCGCGGACGTGCTCGAACACGTCGACGACGGCGTCGTCGAGTCGCTCGTACAGCAGGCGCTTGGTGTCCTGGCCGTGCTTGGGCGTGAACACGCCGTTGCCGGACTCGTAGACGATGCTCATCTGCCCCGAGGAGACGAGGTCGTTGCCGAGGCCCTGAATCATGAACCCCTTGACGTTCTCTAAGGTCTGGCCGGTGCAGACGATGATCGGGACGCCCTCCTCGTAGAACTGGGTGAGCAGGTACAGCGTGTCGCGGGGAATCTCATTGTCGGTGTCGCCGGCCGACCGGAGCGTCTCGTCAACGTCGAGGACGAGCGCGTTCACCGACCGGCCGTACTTCGAGTAGAGGTCCAGCGCGGTGAAGGCCTCGTCGCGGGTCAGGCGGGCCGCGATTTCCGCGTAGGTGTCGCCGGTGCCGGGGAAGTCTTCCGTGATCTCCCCCTTGAGTTCGTCGAGGCGGTCGCTGGCGGTCTCCCACTGTTCCAGCGCGACCGTCGAACTGAGCGGCGGGAACAGGTCGACGAACTCCTGATAGCCGCGCAACGTCGCCGTGTCGGTGCCCTGATAGAGGCGGTAGAGTTGATCGTATTGCTCCATAGCGAATCCACAGGATAAGTAGCGTGTATCGGCGAGCGCACTTTACCTATCGGGTTTGCGCCGCGGCCCGGACCGGCCGACGTATCCCGAAAAAAGCGCGTTCGGCGGCCCGCCGGGAGCCGCCGTCACCGACCGGCGTTCGTCGGTCTCGCTCCTTATGCGTCCGTCCCGTCCTCGGTGTCGTCTCCGTCGCCGCCGTCGGTCACGATCTCCGTCTCGACGCCCTCCTCGTTGAGGAACGACGGCAGTTCGTCTGCACCCTCCTCACCGGCCTCCTCGTCGCGCTCCCGGGCGGTCGCACGCTCCATCCACGGTCGCTTCTCGCCTCTGTGGTGGCACATGGCGTCTCACCAGTCGGAGGTCGGTACTGTGTCGTGTTAACTGTTTTCACACCCATGGCGCGCGACCGACAGCAGACAGTCTCAAGTCGCTCCGAGCGGTAGCCGGGGGCAAGAGCATGCGGGGCCAGCTATGACCGACATCCGGCGACTCGACGACCGGACCGTCGAACGCATCGCGGCCGGCGAGGTGGTCGAGCGACCGGCCTCCGTCGTGAAGGAACTGGTCGAGAACGCCATCGACGCCGACGCGAACCGGGTGGACGTGACGGTCCGCTCCGGCGGGACCGACGGCATCCGCGTCACCGACGACGGCGTGGGGATGGACCGCGAGGCCGTCGAGCGCGCCGTCGAGAAACACACCACGTCGAAGATAAGCGACATCGCCGACCTGGAGGGCGGGGTCGGCACGCTCGGCTTCCGCGGCGAGGCGCTGCACGCCATCGGCGCGGTGTCGCGCCTGACCGTCAGGACCCGACTGCGCGGGGGCGACGTGGGGACCGAACTCGTCCTCGAAGGCGGCGAGGTCACGTCCGTCGGCCCGGCGGGCTGTCCAGAGGGCACGACTATCGAGGTCGACGACCTGTTCTACAACGTCCCGGCCCGCCGGAAGTACCTCAAACAGGAGTCGACGGAGTTCGCGCACGTCAACACCGTCGTCGCCAGCTACGCGCTGGCGAACCCCGACGTGGCCGTCTCGCTGACCCACGGCGACCGCGAGACGTTCTCGACGACCGGCCAGGGCGACCTCCGCGAGACCGTCATGTCGGTCTACGGCCGCGAGGTCGCCGAGTCGATGATTTCCGTCGAGGCGGCGACCGAGACCGACGGCGACGGCGACGGCCTCCCAGACGGGCCGCTCGACGGCGTCCGCGGCCTCGTCTCTCACCCCGAGACGAACCGCGCCGGCCGCGAGTACCTCTCGACGTACGTCAACGGCCGGTACGTCCGCGCCGGCACGGTCCGGGACGCCGTCGTCGACGCCTACGGCACCCAGATCGCCCCCGACCGCTACCCCTTCGCCGTCCTCTTCCTCGACGTGCCGGCCGGCGACGTGGACGTGAACGTCCACCCCCGGAAGATGGAGGTCCGATTCGCCGACGACGAGGGCGTCCGTGAGCAGGTCCGCACGGCCGTCCAGGACGCGCTCCTGCGCGAGGGCCTGTTGCGCTCGACGGCCCCGCGCGGACGGTCCGCCCCCGAACAGACCGAAATCGCGCCGGATTCCGGCGGACGGGGTTCGGCCGACCGGCACGACTCGACGGGACCGGGTGACGGTGCGGACGCGACCGGCGGCGACCGGGCGGAGAGCGGCGGACAGGCCGATAGCGGGCGGTCCGACGGACCGGAGGCCGCGGCGTCGGAATCCGCGACGGCGGACGCCTCGGCCGTCGATTCGACCGAGCGGGAGCGCGCCGTCTCGACCGAGTCTCCCGGCGACGATTCCTCGGGGGCTTCGGACGGCGGGCCGGCGAGCGCCGGGACGCGCGAATCCGGTCAGGGAGTCGACACGAAACGGTCCTCGACGACAGCGGCGAATAGCGCGCAATCCGGCGAATCGGGCGTCCACGGGGGAGGGGGTAGCGTTTCGAGTGGAGATGGCGACGCCGACGCAGCCGACCGGCGCGGAGCGGCGACTGACGAACCAGGCCGCAAGTTCTCCGGCGGGCAGGAACAGGCCCGCTTCGGGGACGAACCCGAAGCGGACCACGACTCGCTGCCGTCCATGCGAATCCTCGGGCAGTTGGCCGACACCTACGTCGTCGCCGAGACCGACGACGGCCTCGTCCTGGTCGACCAGCACGCGGCCGACGAGCGGATCAACTACGAGCGGCTGAAGGCCGAGTTCGAGGGCGAGACGACGACGCAGGCGCTCGCCGACCCCGTCGAACTGGAACTCACCGCCCGCGAGGCCGCGGTGTTCGACGAGCGCAGCGACGCGCTGGCGAGCCTCGGCTTCCACACGGCGCGCACGGGCGAGCGGACCGTCGAGGTCCGGACGCTCCCGGGCGTCGTCGCCGAAGCCGCGGGGCCGGACATCGTCCGCGACGTACTGGGCGCGTTCGTCGCCGGCGACGACGAGGCGGCCGCGACCGTCGAAGCCGCGGCCGACGAACTGCTCGGCGACCTCGCCTGCTACCCGTCGGTGACGGGCAACACCTCGCTCACTGACGGGTCGGTCCGGGACCTGCTGGCGGAACTGGACGACTGCGAGAACCCCTACGCCTGCCCGCACGGGCGGCCGACGCTCATCCACATCGACGCGCAGGAACTCGAAGACCGTTTCGAGCGCGACTATCCCGGTCACGGCGGCCGTCGGCGATAGCGGGCTGGCACCGTGATTTCGATGCCCGATACGGCCGATTAAACTAAACCTACGTCTCACAATGGGCACGGTATGTCGCTCGTAACGTTCGGCGAGACCGCCCTCAGATTCGCCCCTCCAGACGGCCACAGATTCGAGACTGCCCGCGAGGCCGCCATCCGCGTCGACGGCACCGCGAGCAACGTCGCGGCGACGGCCGGCCGCCTCGGCGCGGACGCGCGCTGGGTCTCGAAGGTCCCCGACACGCCGCTCGGACGGCGCGTGGTCGCGGAACTCCGCGAGTTCGGACTGGAGACGGACGTGATCTGGGCCGACCCGGAGACGGGCCGGCAGGGCCTGACGTTCTACGAGGACGCGACGGCCCCCCGGCGCGCTCGCCTCCTGCAGGACCGGACCGACACGGCGATGGCGACGGTGACCCCCGGCGAGATGCCGATGGGGGCGATACAGAACGCCGACGTGGTGTTCACTTCGGGGACGACCCTGTCGCTCTCCGAGGCCGCCCAGGACACGACTGGCGCTTTGCTCAGGGCGGCCGCGGGGACGCGCGCCCTGGACCTCGACTTCCACCCCGGCCTCTGGGACGCCGAGACGGCCCGCGACGCGCTTGGCGACCTGCTCCCGGCCGTCGACGTGCTCTTCGTGGCCGAGGACCAGGCGACGGCCGTCTTCGGGAAGGCGGGCACGCCGCGCGAACTGGTCCACACCCTCGCCACCGAGTACGACCTCAACCGCGTGTTCCTCACCCGCAGCGAGTACGGCGCGGTGGCCTACCACGACGGCGTCGTCCACGAGCAGGACGCCATCGAGACGGACGCCATCGACGAATCGGGCCAGCACGAGGCGCTCGTCGGCGCGGTCCTCCAGCAGCTGGTCGACGGAGCCGAAACGGACGAGGCGTTGCTCCACGGCGTCGCCGCGGCCGCCCTCTCCCGGACCATGACGGGGCCGATGACGCCGCTGGAACCCGCCGAGGTCACCCGCCTCGCGGAGTCTCAGCAGTCACGCCGGCCGTAGGCGGCTCCTAACGCCAATAGAGATTTATGTCCATCCAGTTAATTAGTGAAATATGGCTGCTTACCGTGATGCGTTCGTCGTCTGTCTCGTGGCGCTGCTGGTGGGGACTACAGCGTCCGGAACCGTTGCCGCACAGTCGCAGGTGACGCTCACCGTCACCGTCGTCGATCAGGACGGAGACACGATAAGCGACGTCGACATCTCCGCGAGGTGGGACGACGGAGCGGGCGGCCCGGTCAACGAGACGACGCGCGCGAACGGCCAGGCGCTCATCGACGTGCCGGCCGGCGCGAACGTCACCATCCGAATCCACGACGACCGGTACGTCCGGAACGTCCCGGTCGAAGTCGTCGACGCCGAGACCCAGGCCGTGGAGGTCGACGTGTCCGAGTCCGCGACCGCGACCGTTCGGGCGGTGAACGCCGACGGCGGGTCGGTCGAGAACGCGCGGATCCGCCTGTACCGCGACGGGAACTACGTGGTCGACCGGAACGCGGGCGGCGACGGTTCGATCACCACGAAACCCGTCGAGGAGGGCGAGTACCGCGTCATCGTCACGAAGTCGGGGTTCTACCGCAACCTGACCAGCGTCGACGTCTCGGGGGAGACGAGCGCGACGATCCGACTCAGGGAGGGGTCGGTCCTGCTGCGGGCGTCCGTCGTCGACGACTACTTCGACGACCCGCGGCCCATCCGCGACGCGACCATCAGCATCTCCTCGGACAACGGCTTCTCCGGGACCGTTCCGACGCTCTCCGACGGGACGGCGTCGGTCAGCGTCCCGGTCAACGACCGCTACGACGTGACGGTCACGAAGGACGGGTACGAGACGGTCGAGCAGCGCGTCCGCGTCGACGAGAGCGAGACCGACATCGACGTGGCGATCCAGCGGACGCCGGCGCTCACGCTCACGCCCACGAACCGGCGCGTCGTCGTCGACGAGACCGTCCGCCTCACCGTCGTCGACGAGTACGGCGAGCCGGTGGCGAACGCGACGGTGAGCCGGGGCGGGACGGAGGTCGGCATGACCGACGCGGAGGGCGAACTGTCCGCGACGGTCCCGTCGGCCGGAAACGTCACGTTCACGGCGACGGCCGGCGACCTCTCCGCGACCGCGAACGTCACCGGGGTCTCGGCGGACGGTGACGGCGGCGCGGCGACGCCGGCCCCCACCCAGGAACGGACCCCGACCGCGACGACCGACGCTGGCGGGCCGGGCTTCACCGTCGGGCTGACCGCGCTGGCGCTGCTCGCCGCGGCGCTGCTCGCACGACACCGGTAGCGGGACGCTTTTCCCCGCGAGGGCCGCATGACCGAGCAATGACTGTTCTTCGGAGCGTCCACGAGGCCCACGGAGCGACGTTCAGGGAGGTCGGCGGTCGCCGCGTCGTCGACACGTACGGCCGGCCCGAGCGGACCCACCGCGCGGTCCGAAACGTCGTCGGGGCCATCGAGCACGGCTACGGCGTCATCGTCGTCACCGGCGAGGACCGCGTCGAGTACGTCGACAACGCCGTCTCGAACCGCGTCCCAACCGAGGACGGGGCCGGCTGTTACACCCTCCTTCTCGACCCCGACGGCCGCGTCGACACGGACATGTACGTCTACAACGCCGGCGAGCGCCTGCTCGTGTTCACGCCGCCCCAGACCGCCGCCGACCTCGCCGCGGAGTGGGACGAGAAGACGTTCATCCAGGACGTCGACTTCGAGGTGGCGACCGACGACTTCGCCGTCTTCGGCGTCCACGGACCGAAGGCGACCGAGAAGATCGCGAGCGTCCTCCACCAGACCGGCACGCCGGAGGGCGTTCTGACCTTCGAGCGCGGCGAACTCGGCGACGCCGGCGTCACGGTCGTCCGGACCGACAACCTCGCCGGCGAGGAGAGCTACGACGTGGTCTGCGGCGCGGGCGACGCCGAAGCGGTGTTCGACACGCTGGTCAACCGCGGACTGAACGCCGTCCCCTTCGGCTACCGGACCTGGGAGACGCTGACGCTGGAGGCCGGGTCGCCGCTGTTCGACACCGAAATCGCCGGTGCGCTCCCGAACGACCTCGGGCTCCGCAACGCGCTCGACTTCGAGAAGGGGTGTTACGTCGGCCAGGAGGTCGTCTCGCGCATCGAGAACCGCGGGCACCCGACACAGCGCCTCGTCGGCCTCGCCGTCGAAGCCGTACCGGACGCCGGGGCGGCGGTGTTCGCCGGCGACGAGCACGTCGGCGAGGTGAGCCGCGCCGGACAGAGCCCGATGCGAGAGGCTCCCATCGCGCTGGCGACCGTCGACTGGGACCTGCCCGCGGAGGCGCTGACGGTCCGCGTCGACGGCGACCCCGTGGGCGCACAGCGCGTCGACCTGCCCTTCGTCGACGGGTCGGCGCGGTCGGCGCGCCTGCCGGCCTACGAGTGACGGCGGTGGGCACGCTCGGCCGCCTCAGCCGTCTTCGCCCGCAGACTCGCTCCCTCCACGTCGCTCACTGACTGCCCGATACCCGAGCGCGCCGACCGCCGCGCCGCCCAGCGCACCCCCAGCGGCCCACACCGTCGGGGCCGAACCGGATCGACGAACGCGCGACAGCGTCCCGTCGCCCGCGTCCGTGACCTCCAGGTCGTACTCGTGGCGCTCGTCGACGCCGATGCTCGCGGTTCTGGTCACGTCCACGATAGCGCCCTCGGTGTCGGCGACGACGGCGGACAACTCGTAGTCGGCCTCGTCGACCCCGTACACGCCGAGGCGGTACGTGCCGGGCGCGGCCCCGTGACGCCGGCGCAGTCGCGGGTACCGACCGCGCGAGCGGTCCATGTGTTCGCTCTCGATCCGCTCCAGTTCCCTGCCGCGCGGGCCGACCGCGGTGAGGTTCACCGCGTCGGTGTCGGCCGTGACGACCATCGTCGGGAACAGTTCCTCGCGGACGGTCTCTCTGTCGGCCGCCACGTGGTCCAGCGGGCCCACGTCCGATTCCCCCGTCGCCCGCTCGATCTGGTCGTAGCGGTTGAACACGACGGACGTGTACTGCCGGTAGGGCCGCATCGACGCGGTGTCGCCGTCACGCGTGAACCGGAGCGTCGGCGTCCGCTGTTGGTAGGCCAGCGCCGACCAGTTCGGGTCGTAGATGGGGATTCGGACCGACTCGCCGTCCGTCCGGTAGTCGTACGCCAGGACCTGGTGGCCGCTCAGCGAGCCGTCGAACAGGAACAGCGACGCCTTGCCGGTCGTCTCGACGACTGACCGGACGTGGTCGAGCAGTTGCGCCATGTCGATCCGGTCGGCGTACACGACCGCCTGCCGGCCGACCCAGGACCGAAACCGGAAGTACTGCTCGGCCTGGGACGTGACGATGTCGTCGTACACCGGGGCCGCCGGGTCGTCGAGCGGGACCGTGGGCACCTCGATGTCGCTCGCCGTCGGCCGGTCCACCGGCATCGTCTCCGGCCGGTCGAAGTACCGCTGTGCGGAGAGGATCATCCCGTAGCAGTGCCCGTTCGTCCCGGCGCGCTGGACGACCGCCGCCCGGAGCTGTCGCGACAGCGCGTCGATCAGCGTCGAGGGCAACTGCGCCGGGTCGAGACCGAGGACCGCGCGCGCCTCCTCGCTCCACTCCTCGCGGATTCGCTCGCGGACCGCTTCGGGGTCCGGTTGCGGCGGGTCCGCGAAGTACTGGTCGCTCAGCGACCAGTTCCGGAACCCAAAGCCGTGTTCGGCCGGCGCGAACGCCGCCGCGTCGGGCTGTCGTCGGGCGGACGCCGCGGTCGCGCTCGCCCACGTCCCCGCGGCGAGCGTGCCTACGCGGGCGAGAAATGCGCGACGGGACCTGTCGCCTGTCACGTCTCGAACGTGACGCTCGTGGTACAAATCATTCGGGGGTCCCGCGGACCGTGGCGAGGCTCACTCGGTTTCGATGTCCGCCCGCCCGCTGGTCGCGCTCCGGATGCGGTCCCGGAGCGCGCTGCCCTCGTCGGTCGGAACGCGGACAGCGAACGTCACGTCCGCCTCGTAGTCGGCCTCGAACTCGACGCCGGCGGATTCGAGCAGGCCGCGGACGCTCCCGGAGTCGTCGTACGCGACGGTCACGGCGAAGCGCTCGTGGGGGACTTCCTCGACGACGCCGGCGGCGTCGACGGCGTCCCTGACCGCCCGCGAGTACGAGCGGGCGAGTCCGCCGACGCCGAGGTTCGTCCCGCCGTAGTAGCGCGTGACTACCGCGACGACGTTCTCGATTTCGCGCTGCTGGAGGACATTCAGCGCGGGGCCGCCGGCGCTGCCGCTCGGCTCGCCGGCGTCGCTCGAGTACTCGCGGAAGGGGTCGGCCCGGACCCGGTAGGCGGGGACGTTGTGCGTCGCGTCGGCGTACTCCTCGCCGACGCGCTCGACGAACGCCTCGGCCGCCTCGACGGTCGCCGCCGGCGCGACGTGGCCGATGAACTCGGAGCCCCGCACCTCGAAGCGCGCCTCGCCGCGGCCCGCGACCGTTCGATAGCTCTCCGTCACGGCTCGGCGTAGCCCTGCCGACGGAATAGCGTTTGTCGTTGCGTCGGGGTCGATTCCCCGCACCGGTCGAGTCACTCTCGCGAGCCCCAGACCCGCTTGTCGAGCAGGCGGACGGTCATCCCGTCGCGCACCCGCAACTGACAGGACAGGCGCGGGTAACCGAAGCGGTTAGCGAGGTCGTCGTGCCAGTGGTCGGGGTCGGGCGGCGCGGCGAGGCGGACGCCGCAGGTGGCACAGACGCCCCGCCCACCGCAGTTCACCCGGCGGGCGTAGCGGCCGTGGGGAGACAGCCTCGCGTCGAGCAGCACGTCCCGGAGGACCGCGCCGGGCTCGGCCGCGAGTTCGCGGGCGTCCCCGTCCGGCGTCTCGACGGTGATGCTCGCCGACATCAGAGCCGCTGGATGTGCGTGTCGCCGAACTCGCGGTCGGCGTACTTCAGACCGAGGCCGAACAGCCGGTCCGCCCCGATGTGGGCGGTCCAGACGAGCGCCAGCGCGACGGCGAGGTCGACGGCGGCGAGGACGCCGACCGCGGCGAGCAGCCCCGGTCCGAGGTACGTGTGGGCGGCGTTGTACGTGGCCGCGCCGACCCGCTTGCCGCGCCGATACCCGAGTATCGAGAGGTCGGGGGCGAGAACGAGCGCGACGAAGAACAGCGGCGACCGGCCCTGTGCGGCGTACAGCGCGGCCGCGCCGCCGCCGACGAGCGCCCCTTCGAGGCGGACGAGCAGGCGAGCGTTCATACCAGCTAGACGGCCGACACGCTGAAAACCGTTTGTCCGCCCCGCTCACCCGCCGTCCGCGGACCCCGTCTCGGCCCGCCGGAGGAGCACCGAGATGCCCTCCTCCAGCGCGGCGAAGACGTTGTAGCAGACGGCGACGAGCGCGCCGGAGAGGAAGAGCGTGACGTGTTTCCCGAGCGGCGCGACGATGACGTAGTGGGTGACGGCGATGGGAACGAGCGCCGCCAGGTAGTGGACGGCGGCGAGGACGTGATAGCTGGGCGAGGCGTCGGCGTCGACGGCCTCGACCGGGCTCCCGAACGTGGCCAGTGCGAGCAGGCCGAAGCCGGTGATGGTCCCGGTCGCGTACGCCAGGATGCTGAGGGTGTGCAACAGGCCGAACTCCTCGATGAGGAGCAGTCCCGACCCCCAGAAGGCGATGGTGAACCCGTAGGCGAACGACTCCTCGACGAGCAGCGTCCGCATGAACGTCCTGTTCATCCGTCGGCGACTACTCGGTCCGCCCACAAATGCGCGCCGCTGTCTCGCCACCTACGCCAGCTCGATGGTGCGGACGAACGGGAGCCGGCGGATCTCGTTGATGAGGTCGCCGGGCAGTTCCGCGTCGGTGATGACGTAGAGCTTCGGCTCGTCGGTGAACTCGGGGTCCTCGCTGAGCACCTGTCGGATGGAGATGTCGCGGTCGGCGATGGCTTCGGTGACCGTCGAGACGATGCCGGACTCGTCGGCGGCCCGGACGGTGACGGTGATCGCGTGCAGGTCGAGGACGGGCGCGAGGTCGAGCAGGCTCGGCACGGAGGAGATGTTTCGGAAGATGCGCCGCAGGTCGTCGTCGGCGAGGATGGCGTCGGTGGTGGCGTTGACGACCCGGCGGTCGACGCCGGCCTCGCGGGCGATGCCCGTGTTCGGGATTTCGATGCCGCCGGAGACCACCCGCCCGTCCTCGTTGACCGAGAACCCCCGCTCGAGCAGCAGGCGGATCACGTCCTGCTGGCCGGGGGAGTCCTCGAACTTCTGCATGATCTCGTCGAACATGCTCGAAGCCACGGCGTCCTCTCGTAATATTTCACCGCTTGGACCGCCCGGCCGAATCGTATTTATACGCGTCCCCGTACTGTGTGGTCGTGTCGCACGTGCTGGCGAAGGTCGGCGGCGCGGTCGGCTGTCTCGGACTCGTCGGCGTCGTCGCCTTCGGGAATCGCTACGGGCGCGGGTCGCCGGTCGCCGCGGCGCTCGGCCTCGGTGACGGGACCGTCGCGTTCGTCGCGAGCCTGCTGTTGCTCGCCGTCGGCGTGGCCCTCGTCGACCGCTTCTGGGAGCGCACGGACGCCGAACGCGCCGACTGACACGGCAGACGCCGACCCGGGTCAGAGTTCGCCTTTCGTGCTCGCCACGTCGGAGCGCCGCTCGTCGATGCGCGTCGCGTCGTCGAGCGCCCGGGCGAGGCCCTTGAACAGCGCCTCGACCTCGTGGTGAGCGTTCTCCCCGTCGACCTCGCAGTGCAGCGTCAGCCCCGCGTTGGTCGCCAGCGAGCGACAGAAGTGTTTGGCCATGTGGCTGGTCATCCCGCCGACCGCGGCCTGCGAGAACGCGCCGTCGAAGGCGAAGTACGGCCGGCCGGAGACGTCCACGACGACGCCGGCGACGGCCTCGTCGAGGGGGACCTTGCGGTCGGCGAAGCGCCGGATGCCGCGCTTGTCGCCGAGCGCCTCGGTGAACGCCTCGCCGAGCGTGATGGCCACGTCCTCGACAGTGTGGTGGGCGTCGATCTCCAGGTCGCCGTCGCACTGCACGGTCAGGTCGAACAGACCGTGGGTCGAGAACGAGTCGAGCATGTGGTCGAAGAAGCCGATGCCGGTGTCGACGGTGCTGTCGCCGTCGCCGTCCACGTCGAGCGTGACTTCGATGTCCGTCTCGGCCGTCGTCCGCGTGACGGCCGCCGTCCGGTCGGTCATACGTACACCCTCTCGGTCCGCGTATTTGGGAATTGCGTCCGCTGGCTGGCTTGAAGCGGTGGATTCGATCCGTGGATAGTTCTCGTGGCGTCTCCGTAGTAACTGTAGTACACGTAGTATTCGTAGTAACCTTCTTATCGGCCACGAACGTTCTAGCAGGTATGGGAACGAGTTCAGACCCGGTTCGATTTCGCCCTAAAGAGGTCGGTGAGGCCCTCGAAACGCTGGAGGAGATGCGAGTCGAGGGGCTGAACACCAGTAAACTGGCCCGTGAAGGGCTGCGTGCCCTCCTCCCGGAAGTTACGAAAGCCGAGGAAAAGGTAGCGGTCTGGAACCGATTTCGCGACGGTGAACTCGGAGAGGACGCCGCTCGGGTTCTCCTCGGTGACGAGTTCGACGTGATGATGGCCGAAGCCGAACACGTACAGGCGGCCGTCGACGACGATACCGACTCTCTCGTCCAGTAATTTCCGGTACTTCGCTCTCGCATGTCCGAAACGCGCTATCCGATACTCGCCGATACGAGCGCGCTCGTTGCACTCGCGATGTCCGAGTACTGGACAACGGCCAAGAACAAGCTCCAACTGACGACGACGAACGTCTGCAGAAAGGAACTCAAGCGGCACGTCCGAAACAATCACGAATACGCCCGCGAAGGGACGAGAGAACACCGCCTCCATCACGGGAGCAAGCGCGCACTCGCTGCGTTTGACGAGGAATCGACGGCCTTCACGACCGTTACGGTTGTCCCCGCACCGAACGGGGAAGACGCCGGCGAACGCGCTATCGAGGCCGAGGTCGAACAGCACGCCACAGCGTATCAGGTCGTTTGCTTGAACGATGCAACCGCTCGCAACAGATTACAGAAACGGTGCCAACAGACGGGAGGGGACTATCGTGTGGTTCCGCCGACGTACCTGTTGTACGTCCTGTTCGACACCGGCGAGCTGACCAAAGGTGAACTGTGCCGCGGATGCGGAGCGATGATGTCGGGTGAGAACTGGACGACGAAAGCGGCCGTTCACGAGATGTGGCGTGCGATTCCGGTCGATTGTACGGGCTACGTCGACGACGATCTACTGCTGTGACGGTCCTGTGCAGGGACCGCGAGTCCGGTATTCTCTCGCCGTCTCACTCGGCGTGCTCGTCCAGCATCGCCAGCAGTCGGTCGGTCACCGCCGGCGCGTGCTCGACGTAACAGCAGTGTCGGCCTTCGACGGCCTCGGCGCTCCCGCGGGGGAGGTCCGCCGCCAGCGATTCCGCGGCCTCGGGTTCGACGACCGGATCGTCGAGTCCGTAGTACACCTGCGTCGGCTGGGTGACCTCGTACAGCGGCGGCGCGTCGAACCCGGTCATCGCCACGGCCTGTGCGGCGCGGGCGTCGCCGGTCGCGTCCTCCTCGGCGCGCCAGGTCGAAATCTGCTCGAACAGGTCGGGCGCGCCGTCGCGGAACGCCGGCGAGAACGCGCCGTCGAGCGACTCCGGTTCGCCGAGCGCGAGGTCGGAGAGCGCCGCCTCGTCGACGGCGTCGCCAGACGCGGCCGTGCAGTACAGCGTGAGGGTCCGGGCGCGGTTGTAGCGGTGGGCGTACCGGAGCGCGACCATCCCGCCGAGGCCGGCCCCCACGAGGTGGGCGTTCGCGACGCCGTGGTCCGAGAGCACGGCTTCGAGCGTGGCCGCGAGCGCCGCCACGTCGAGCGACCCCCCGGGCGCGTCCGAGCGGCCGGTGCCCGGGAGGTCCCACACCACCGTCTCGTAGGGGCCGGCGACGGCGTCGTTGTGCCAGCCCCACAGCCACGCGCCGTAGCCCACGTCGTTGACGAAGACGACGGTGGGGCCGTCGCCGTCGGTCTCGTAGCGTATCGACGCCCCGTGTGCGCTGACAGTCGGCATCGTCTCCCGGTTCCCGCGGCGGTGGCCTGTCTCTTTCGGTGGGTAGGCCTTTGCCGCTGGCCGTCGAACCGCCGGCACGCACGTGTCCGAAGCAGCGTCACTCATCGGCGCGGTCGCGCTCGTCGTGAGTCTGGGCGTCGCCGCGCAACTGGTCGGCGACTGGCTCAAGATTCCCAGCGTCGCCTTCCTGCTGGTCGCCGGCGTGCTCGTCGGTCCGCAGGCGCTCGGGCTGGTCGACCCGGCGATGTTCGGCCAGACGGGCCTGCAGGCCATCGTCGGCCTCAGCGTCGGCATCATCGTCTTCGAGGGGGCCTACCACCTCACCGTCGAGCGCGTCCGCGAGGCCTCGCGGGAAGCGCTCGGTCTCGTGACGGTCGGCGCGTTCGTCTCGCTCGCCGGGACCGCCGTCGCCGTCAGGGCCGTCTTCGGGACCGGGTGGCCCGTGGCCGTCCTCGTCGGCAGCCTCCTCATCGCAACCGGGCCGACGGTCATCACGCCCATCATGCAGGTCGTCCCGGTCCGGGAGCGGGTCGCCGCGGCGCTGGAGACCGAGGGAATCATCAACGACGTGATCGCCGCCATCCTGGCGGTCGCGACCTTCGAGTTCGTCGTCGCCAGCCGCTCGTCGCCGCTGGTCGTCGTCGAGGCGTTCGTCGCCCGCCTGCTGGTCGGGGTCGCCGTCGGCGTGGTCGTCGGCGGCGGCGTCGCGGCGCTGCTCAAGCGACTGAACCTCTCGACGGGAAACGCGCCCCAGAACGCCCGCGTCGTGGTCCTCACCGCGGCGATAATCGCGTTCGCCGTCGGGAGCACGCTCCTCTCCGAAGCCGGCATCGCGGCGGCGGCCGTCGCCGGTATCGTCATGGGGAACGCGGACATCCCCCACGAGGAGGACGTCGCCGACTTCAAGGGCGGCATCACGCTGTTCGTCCTCTCGTTCGTGTTCGTCGTCCTCGCCGCTCAACTCTCCCTCGACGACCTTCGCGCGCTCGGATTCGGGGGCCTCGTCGTCGTCATCGTCGTCGTCGCGCTCCTGCGCCCGCTCGGGGTGTTCCTCTCGACGCTGGGCGGTCGGCTGACGCTCCGCGAGCGGGCCTTCGTCGGCGCGATGGGGCCCCGCGGTATCGTCCCCGCCAGCGTCGCCACGCTGTTCGCCATCGAACTCCGGCCGGACGACCCCGCGGCCGCGACGGTCCTCGTCGGCACGGTCTTTCTCGTCATCTTCGCGACCGTCATGTTTCAAGGCGGGCTGGCCCGACACTTCGCGCAAGCCCTCGACATACTCCCCATGCAAACGCTCATCGTCGGCGCCGGCCGGGTCGGCCGGGAACTGGCCACGCGCTACGAGTCACGCGGCGAGGAGGTGGTCCTCATCGACAGGGACCCGGACACCGTCGAGCGGGTCCGGGCCGACGGTCACCGCGTCGTCAGCGGCGACGCGACCGACGCCGCCGCCCTCGAGACGGCCGGCGCGGACCGCGCGGGCGTCGTCGTCGCCGCCACCGCGGACGACGACGTGAACCTCCTCGTCGCCCAGCTGGCGACGACGCGCTTCGACGTGGACACCGTCGTCGCCCGGGCGAACCAGCCGGACAACGTCGCGGCCTTCGAGGACCTCGACGTGGAGACCATCTCGGCGGGCTTCGCCGTCGCCGACGCCATCGACGACGCGGTCGAGCGCCCCGCCCTCGCGCGCTGGCTCGCCGACTCCGCCCGCACCGGGGACGTGCTCGAAGTCGAACTCGCCAACGAAACGCTGGTCGACCGCACGGTCGGGTCCGCCGTCGACGAACTGCCGGACGGCTGTCTGGTGGCGATGGTGAGTCGGGACGGGAACGACCGGGTCCCCGACAGCGACTTCCGCCTCGACGACGGCGACCACCTGACGCTGGTCTGTGAGACGAACGAGGCGATGCGGGACGCCCGGGCGCTGTGCCGGGGCGAGTAGCGGGCGTCGCGAGCGCGAAACAGGACGGAAAATCGGGTAGTGACTACCGAATCTGGTCGAGCGAGACGGTCGCCGACCGCTCGGCGGTCACCCACTCGGTGACGGACTGCTGGATGTCCGAGGCGAAGATGGTGAGTTCCGAGGGGTTCTCGGGGTCGTCGTACAGGCAGTCCAGTTCGAACTCGGGCGTCTCGTCCAGTTCGGTGTCCGACGGGTGCTCGGTGGTAACACTCATGCGTCAGGCGGGGTTCGGGCGGCAGTTCTCACACAGCGATACGGCGGCACGGCTCGACTCCACGGGCACACCGGTCCCACAGCCGGGGCACGTCCGGCGTGACCGAACGTACTCCGTGTGGGACTGGATGTGCGACATCTCAGGTTTCCCGCTCATACCTGTGATGAACGGGCACTTACTAAAAATACTTTTGGAAGTATATCCACATACACCTTATATCGGTAAATGTAATTGAATTCGGGCGGCCACTCTCGGTGCATTCGAACGGAAAACCGCCGTCGAATCGGACACTCGCTCGCTGGACTCGGTCGACGCTCCGGAGACGGTGCCGCGGCTCGGCGGTCGAACGAGACGGGAAAACGGCCGAATCGCGCGCGGTTCCAGGCTGTGGAACGGCGCTCAGGCGTTCGCGACGGTTCTGAGAATCTCCGGCGCGTCGTCGAGCGCGTCGTCGAGCGCGTCGGCGTCGGGGCCGCCGCCCTGCGCGAAGTCCGGTGGGCCGCCGCCGCCGCCCCCGACGCGGCCGGCCAGTTCGCCGACGACCTCGCCGGCGTCGACCTCGACGCCGTCGGGGACGGAGACGACGAACTGCGCGCCGTCGAGCCCCGAGCCGAGCACCGCGATTTTGCCCTGCTCGACGAGCGCGTTGGCCTGCGCGCGGAGCTCGTCCATGTCGGCGTCGATGCGCTGGACGACGGCCGTCACGTCGCCCACGCCGACCTCCTCGCTGTCCGCCCCGCCGCTGGCGCGGGCCTCCGCGAGCTGTTCTTTGAGCTGTTCGATCTCCTTCCCGCGGGCCTTCCACTCGTCGAAGAAGCGCGCGGCGGTCTCCGGGACCGCCTCGGGGGCCACGTCGAGGACCTCGGCGGCCTCGGTGAGCGCGTCCTCGGTGCGCTGGGTGGCCTCGATGGCCGCGTTACCGGCGGCGAACGACAGGCGGATGACGCCGTCCTGAATCCGCTCGGTCCCGAGGAGTTTGATGGTCCCGATGTCGCCGGTGCGGGCGACGTGCGTGCCGCCGCAGGCCTGCACGTCGTCGGCGACCTTGATGAGCCGGATCTGCTCGCCGGCCGGGATGCCGCCCTGGTAGAGGTCGAAGCCGTGGCGCTCCTCGGCCTCGTTGCGGTCGGGCCACTCCTGGGTGACCGGGACGTTGTCCTGGACGAGTTCGTTGGCGAGCGCCTCGATCCGCTTGACCTGCTCGCGGGTGACCGACTCGTAGTGGCGGATGTCGATGCGCGAGGAGTCGGTCCCCTTCTGCGCGCCGGCCTGGCGGACGTGCTCGCCGAGGATCTGCCGGGCGCTGTGGATGACGAGGTGCGTCGCGGTGTGGTGTTGCATCAGGCGCTTGCGCCGGGTGGCGTCGACCTGCCCGCGGACGAACTCGCCCTTGCCGGGGTCCTCGTCGCAGGTGTGGACGATCACGTCGCCGTAGCGCTGTACGTCCGTCACCTCGGCGGTCACGTCGTCGGTCGACAGCGTCCCGTGGTCCGGCGGCTGACCCCCGCCCTCGGGGTAGAACATCGTCTGGTCGAGCACCACGTCGTAGGTGTCGTCGTCGCGGTCGAACACCTCGAGGACGACCGCCTCGAACTCCGTCCGCTGCTGGTCCTCGTAGTAGAGCTGGTCGGTCTCGGGCAGCTCCGAGAGCTGGTCCGCGTACGGCGTCCGGGACTCCTCAGCGGTCCCGTCGCCGCCGCCGTGGCGCTGGGCGACGACCGAGTAGAAGTCGTCGGGCACGTCCACGTCGACGCCCTTCTCGGCGGCGATCTCCTCGACCATGTCCGGCTGGATGCCGTGGGAGTCGTACAGTTCGACCAGTTCTTCGGTCGGGATGGCCTCGCCGCGCTCGGCGTACTCCTCGGCCAGTTGACGGACGCGTCGGCCGCCGCGGTCGAGCGTCTCGCGGTACTTCTCGACCTCGGTGCGGACGATGTCACGCACCGTGTCGCGGTTCTCGTAGCCGAGTCGCTCGGCCTGCATGTCGACGAGTTCGTCCAGCGGGGCGTCGACGCCGACGCCGTCGGCCAGCCGCTTCGTGCGCCGCAGGACCATCCGCGCGAGGTAGCCCGTCCCGACGTTCGAGGGGACGATGCCGTCGCCGAGCATGTACGCGAGCGTCCGGCAGTGGTCGGCGATGGCGTAGATGTCCTCGAGCGGGGCCATCAGGTCTCGAAGCTCCTCGACCTCGACGCCGACCTCGGCGGCGATGGTGTCGCGCTCGGCCTCGATGTCCTCGGCCTCGTCGATGTCCATCCGGCCCGCGAGCTTCGCGGCCTCGTGGACGACGGCCTCCTCCTCGTCGGTGAGTTCGATGCCGGCGTTGTCCTTGAGGAAGGCGATCATGTCGGGGTAGACCGCCTCGTACACCGTCGGCGTCCCCTGGGACATCCAGGTCCAGCGCTCCAGCCCGTAGCCGGTGTCGACGATGTAGGTGTCCATCTCCGAGTAGCGGTTCCCGTCTTTCATCTCGTAGTCGCCCTCGGGGTCCTGCTCCATCGACATGAAGACGAGCGTCGCCAGCTCGGCCCCGCGGTAGATGACCTCGAACGCCGGTCCGGCGTTGCCGCCGCCGACCCACGGGTCCTCGATGAACGTGAGTTCGTCGGCGTCGGCCCCCAGCTCCTCGAACAGCTCGACGCAGTACTCGACGGTCTCGTCCTTCCAGTACACCTCGCCCTGATAGGCGTACTGCTCGGGGTCTTCGAGGTCCTCGCGGGCGTTGAACGCGTGGTGGGCCATCATCTCGAAGGCCATCGTGTGCCGGCCGGTCTTGCCGACGTTGTCGATGTCCTGCATCCGGATGCAGGGCTGGCTGATGCACAGCGGGTTCGCCGGCGGCGGCGTCGTGCCGGAGGTGACGAGCGGCTGGAAGTCGTAGATGGACGCCTGGGTCAACAGCACGTCGTCGCGCCAGCGGTTGGCGGCGACCGGGTAGGGGTCGATGCGCTCGTGGTCGCGCTCCTCGAAGAACGAGAGGAACGCCTCGCGCATCTCCGTCAGCGAGTACGCCTCGTCGAACCCGGGGTTGTCGATGAAGTCGTACTCCGCGCAGGGAGGTTCGCCGCAGGTGTCCTGGTCGGTCCGAGACCAGAACTTCGCGCCACAGGAGACACACTCCTGGCGTCGGAATCCCGCCTCGTCGAAATAGTCGAGTTGGTAGGCCTCGTCGAGGTCGCTCATTGGGGTACAGTTGGCCCACGTTCGCCTAAAACTGTTCCGAAGGGGGCCGCTTTTCCGGTCGTCACACCGCCACGGCGGACTCGCCGGAGAGCGTCTTCGGGACGACGATCTGCTCCACCGTCATCCCGCCGGCGGGCGAGGAGATTCGCAGCGTCGCCGTCTCGCCCTCTGGGAGCGGCTCGCCGAACGGCTGGGCTCCGTTGACCTCGGACGACGTCCCGAGATCGAGTGAGAGCGTGAAGCGGTCCTCGAGGTCGTTCAGGACCGGCTGGGACCCGTCGTCGTCCTGGACGGCCGAGATATGGAACCGCCCGTCCGGGCTCCCCTGTGCGCCGCCCGACGCGAGCTGGTAGTAGGACCCGCTCGGGCCGATCCACTGGATCGTCGTCTTGTGGAGGTCGACGTTGCTCGCACCCGGCCCCTTCTTCACCGTGACGTTGACGACACCGACCTCGTTGTCTCCCGTGAAGTGGTCGCCGGTCATGCTGACCACCTGGATGCGACTCGTCGTCGAGTCGCTCGACTGCTGGCCCGTGGCCTCGGCCGAACTCTGGAGGAACCCGGCCGTGTCGATTAGGACGCCGGCGGCGATAGCCGCGACGAGGACCATCCCGATGAACACGATCAGTGTCCCGATCCCCACCTGCCCCCGGTCGTCGCGCCCACCCGACGGTCGTACTCGATGCATTTCAGTTACTGATATTCTACTTTCCAACTACACATAAGACTCACTGACCAGTTATCAGGCGTGAGAAAGCACGTCTCGCGGGTGTCGTCGGCCTACTCGTCTCGGGTGAGCGAGGCCAGCATCGCTTCCAGTTGAACCCGCTCGTTCGCGCCGCGGGTGATCCGGTAGTCGGTCTCGCCGATGCGCTCCAGCACGCGGACGGCCGCCTCGTCGCTGACGTCGAACTCCCAGATGGAGCGGTGGAGCTGGTCGATGATGTCGCCGCCGGCGATGCCCTCCTCGGTCAGCAGGCGGTCGAGGGTCGCCCGCGAGGCCGTGAAGTCGCCGTCGAGCGCCGACTGGACCATCTCGCGGATCTCCTCCGGCCGGGCCGTCGAGGTGATGGCGTACACCGCCTCCTCGTCGACCGTATCGCCGCTGACGGAGGCCGCCTGCAGGCCGTTGATGGCCTTGCGCATGTCCCCGTCGGCGGCGTAGACGAGCGCGTCCAGCCCGTCGTCGGTCAGTTCGATGTCCTCTTCGGCGGCGATGTGGCGAATCTCCTCGGCGACGGCGTCGTCCGCCAGCGGCGAGAAGCGAAAGACCGCACACCGGGACTGGATGGGGTCGATGATCTGACTGGAGTAGTTACACGAGAGGATGAAGCGGACGTTGTTCGAGAACTGCTCCATCGTCCGGCGCAGCGCTGACTGGGCGTCCGAGGTGAGGGCGTCTGCCTCGTCCAGGAAGATGATGCGGTACTCGTGGCCGCCGAAGCTCGTCCGCGCGAAGTTCTTGATGCGGTCCCGGACCACGTCGATGCCGCGCTCGTCGGAGGCGTTCAGTTCGAGGAAGTGCTCGCGCCAGTCCTCGCCGTACAGCTCGCGGGCGATGGCCGTGGCGCAGGTCGTCTTGCCCGTCCCCGCCGGCCCGGAAAAGAGCATGTGGCTCAGGTCGTTGCGAGAGACGTAGCTCTGGAGGCGACCGACGATGTTCTCGTGGCCCATCACGTCGTCGAGGGTCTGGGGGCGGTACTTCTCGATCCACACTTCCTCGCGTCCCGCCCGCGACTCGGACTCGGCCTCGCTCATGGGCGAATCGAGGCGTGGGCCGGTCTTAACTCTTACAAACTAAGCTCCGACCTCAAGTGGTTGTTCGAGAATCGGAGGTTGTCGTGAGCCCGAAAATTTTAGATTTTCTGACGACAACGCAGAGAGTGTGGGGGCGAATGAAACAGACTGCCGAGAAGACGGTCGTGGCGAAAATCCTCACCGACGACCTCACGCAGTCGAAACTTGACGCTATCAACCATGAGTACGAAGCGTTCCAGCAATACATTCGTGGTGATGAGGACGCAGACCTGTACTCGGCCACGAAACAATGCGCTGACGCCTATGTAGATACTGACAACCTACGCGACAACCACGACTACCCGTGGTTCATCCGCAACGACGTGTTCGCCGTTGGTGTTGACGTAGAGCAGCACGATACAGACCTGACGGACTGGTGGCTAAAACTTCCTGTCTCGCAGGTCTGGGGTGGCGTGAACGTCCCGATTCAACCGCACGACGAGATTCCAGACGAAGCCGACGTGAAGGACTCGAAAATAGTTCGTGAGAGTGGCAGCTATTACGCCCACCTCACGGTCCGACAAGAGGTGGAAGTGAGCGAGGAGTACGACGGTGTTATCGGCGTAGACTTCGGAATCAGATGGGTAGCAACGTCGGTGGCGTTGCCGTCCCGAAACACCGAGTTCTACGGCAGAGAGATTCGTCGTATCCGTCGTCATTATCATGACCTTCGCACTCGTCTGCAAGAGAAGGGAGCCTACGACACGCTCCAGTCGGTCAAGGAGAAGGAGTCCCGCCGAGTGAACGACCGCCTCCACAAGATTTCCCGCGCTATCGTGGAGGAAGCGAAAGAGCGCCGTGCGCTTATCGTGGTCGGCAATCTCGAAGGTATCCAGAATCAAGACCGCGGAGCGGAGATGAATCGTCGACTCCACTCGATGCCACACCACACGTTAAAGAACTATATCGAGTACAAGGCAGCCTTCGCTGGTATCGCGGTGAAGTCCGTGAACGAATATATGACGAGCCAGACCTGTTGGCGGTGTGGCGAGCAGGAAGCGACAACTCGTAGGGGACAGGGCCGACACCTATGTCACGAGTGCGGATTGGACGACAACGCAGATAAGAACGGTGCGACGAACATCGCAAAGAAAGGGCTGGGTAAGGACATCGCGTGCCCACTATCCAGTCTCGGCGCAGTTTGTGAGCCTGCGCTCCAACCGAGCGGTGCTGACCAAGCCTCTGCCACGGTACGCTTGCGAGCCGACTTGGAAACCCCTGCCTCAACGAAGCGAGCGGTCCAGCAAACGAAATAGGCAGGAGTAGTTCACACCCCGCGAGAGTCGACAGTCTCAGGTGCGTCGGCGGCCAACGCCGGGCATGCGCGTCACTGTCGACATCGCCGGCGAGGACACCCACGAACTGGAGGTGGACGAGGACGCGACCTACGCGGACCTGCTCGCGCCCGTCGACCTGAGCCCCCACGAGGTGTCCGTCCTCGTCGACGGCGAACACGTGCCAACCGACCAGCCCGTCGCGGCCGACCGCGTCCGCGTCGTGCGCCTCATCAAGGGCGGATAGCCGTGCGCGTCCGCGAGGCGACCGAGGCCGACCTGCCGGCGGCGATGAACGTCCTCGACGGCGCGGCCCTGGAGATCGACGTGGCGACGGTCCGCGCCGGTATCGCGGGCGACGGGACGCTCGTGGCGGTTTCAGGCGGTTCCGAGGGCGACGCCGCGACCGAGAGCGATCGCGTCCTCGGCGCACTCGTCCTCGACGGTGACCGCGTCGCGGCCGTGGCGGTCCGTCGCCGCCGCCGCGGACAGGGCATCGGGACGGCGCTCGTCGAGGTCGCGCTCGACCGCCGGGACCGGCTCACGGCCGACTTCGACGCCGACGTGCGGCCCTTCTACGAGCGACTGGGGTTCGAGGTACAGCCGCTCGGCGACGACGGCGACCGGTTTCGCGGGACTCGCCGTCCCACCGCGGATTAGTTCTGCCGGCCGGTCAGCTCCTCGATTTCGAGTTCGTACAGCGTCACGGTCATCTCGTCGGTCGGCTCGTCGAACACCCGGATCGGTGCGTAGCGCTCGTTGATCTCGACGGCCTCGTAGGCCGGGTCGTCCTCCGGAACCGCCGTGATCGGGCCGCGGGCGACGACGCTCCAGCCGGTCCACGCCTCGGCGTCCGGCGTCGACTCCGTCTCGGTGACGACGTACGTGGCCGTCTCCGTGGCGTCGAGATACGCCGACTTCTCGCTGTCGGGCGTCTCGCCCAGCCGGAAGTACAGCGACCCGTCCTCGTAGTGGTGAAACACCGGGAAGGCGTACGCGTCGTCCCCGTCGGCCAGCGCGAGCACCCCCTCGACGGTCGATTCGAGGCGGTCGCGGACGGCTTCGTCGGGCATCCCCTCGGTGTAGGCGAACGCGATGTCGGTGTCCATGCGCCGACGACGCGCGCCGCGTGCTTAAACGAGGGGCTCGACCAGGTCCCGGCCGGCGTCGAGCAGTTCCTCGACGCGCTCGTCGCTGCCGGCCTCGGCGTAGACGCGGAGCTTCGGCTCCGTCCCCGAGGGGCGGACGAGCACCCACGTCCCGTCTTCGAGGCGGATCTTGAAGCCGTCGACGGTGTTGACCCCGTCGACCGCCACGCCGGCGAGGGCGTCCGGCAGGGCCGTTTCGAGGTCCGCGAGGACCGGCTCCTTCCGGTCGTCGGGGCAGTCGACGCTGATGCGGTCCTGGTGAATCTCGCCGTGCTCGTCGAGCAGGCGGTCGACGCGGTCGTCGAGCGGTTCCTCGCGCTCGGCGGCGGCCGCGGCCAGCGCCATGATGACGCCGTCCTTGTTGCGGAGGTGGGCCGGCAGGCCGAAGCCGCCGGACTCCTCGCCACCGAACAGCGCGTCGTGCTCGGCCATCGCCTCGGCGACCCACTTGAATCCGACGGCGACCTCGTGGACGGCCTGCCCGTGGGCCTCGGCCACGCGGTCGACGATGCTCGACGTGGAGACCGTCCGGACCACGTCGCCCGACGCGTCCTCCAGCAGGAAGTCGTACATCGCGGCGAAGAACAGGTTCGGGTCGAGGTAGCCCCGCTCCGGCGTGACGACGCCGATGCGGTCGGCGTCGCCGTCGTTGATGACGCCGAGCGCCGCGTCGCCCTCGCAGACGTGCTCGACGAGTCCCTCGGCGTTCTCGGCCGACGGCTCGGGCGACCCGCCGCCGAATTCGGGGTCCTGCTCGCAGTTGAGTCGCGTCACGTCGGCCCCGGCGGCGGCGAGGAGGTCGTCGGTGACGCCGCGGCCGCTCCCGTACAGCGCGTCGTAGGCGACCGGGAGGCCGTCGAGGTCGGCGTCGACGAACGACAGCGCGTGCTCGCGGTACGGGCCGACGAGGTCCGCCTCCGTTCGCTCGCCCCACTCGTCCTCTGGCAGCGGGTCGAGCACGGCGAGGTTCTCCTCGAAGGCGGCCGTCCAGTCCGGCAACGCCGGCGACCCGTCGCCGGGGATGAACTTCACACCGTTGTACTCCGGGGGGTTGTGGCTGGCCGTGATCTGGAGCGCGCCGGCGAGGTCGCGCTCCTTGACCGTCCACGCGACGACCGGCGTCGGCGTGTCCCGCTCGGGCAGGAGCACGTCGAAGCCGTTCGCCCGCAGCACCTCGGCCAGTTCGTCGGCGAACTCCGGGGAGGTCTCGCGGGCGTCGTACCCGATCGCCACCGTTCCGGTCGCGCCGCGCTCCGAGAGCGTCGTGGCGACCGCCTGTCCCACCATCCGTACCCGCGGCGTGGTGAAGACGTCGAGCGTGGCCCGCCACCCGTCCGTTCCGAAGGCGATCGCGCCCGCGTCGACATCCGCGTCGTGTTCCATACCGCCGCTTCTCGGGGACGGGTCAAAAAATCACGCCCGGGGCGGCGGCCGGCGGTTTCGGTCGCTCCGGCCGCCGCGCTCAGGGGTCGAACGCCTCTTCGGCGTCGCTCGACTCGACGAGTCGCTCCTTTTGCGCTCTGGTTCGCTGTTTGAGTTCGTACTCGCGGCTCATCGCCGCCGATCGTGAGTCGAAGGACTCGACGTGGACGAGTTCCACCGGCGTCCGCCCGCGAGTGTACTTCGCGCCCTCGCCCGCGTCGTGTTCGCGGACGCGCCGCTCCACGTCGGTCGTGTATCCGGTGTAAAACGTTCCGTCGCTACACCGGAGGACGTACACGTAATGGGGGCTCCGCGTGGTGGTCATCGCACGATCCCGTCGGCCCAGCGGGCCTCACACTTCGTGGGCGCGCTCTCTCGATACCTCGGCGATGCCAGCGTTCGCCGAGCAGTTCGGGCAAGCCCTGATGTGTCCGCGCTGATCCGCGAACACGCGGGCGAACTGGTCCGAGACGTGCGCGCCGCAATGATCACATTCAGGCATCGTGTTCGTCGGCGACACCACCGCCGACACCTGAAACTACGGGTGACGGACGCATAACGGTTTACCCAAATGGTTGGGTATCCTCTCCCGATTTCCTCGGAACTGTCACCGCGCATCGTCGAGCTGTCTCGCGATCAGGCCGGCCTGCGTGCCGGCGGTGAACCCGGCGTCGATGTTGACCACGGAGAGGGCGGTACAGGACTGGAGCATCCCCGAGAGCGCCGCCTGTCCTTCGCCGCCGTGGCCGTAGCCGGTCGAGACCGGCAGGCCGATGATCGGCACGTCCACGAGGCCGGCGACGACCGTCGGGAGCGCGCCCTCCCGGCCCGCGGCGATGATCAGCACGTCCTGGTCGCGCAGGCGGTCGACGGCGTCGATCGTCCGGGCGAGGCTGGCCACGCCCACATCGTCGATGCGGGTCACGGACGCGCCCATTTCTCGAACCACGAGGGCGGCCTCGCCGGCCGGCACGGCGTCGGACGTGCCGGCGGTGACGACGCCGACCGCGGCGTCGAGGTCGGGTCGCTCGAAGTCGGGCGTGGTCGCGACGAGCCAGTGCGAGCGGTCGTCCCACCGCACGGTCGCCTCCGGGACGGCCGCCGACAGTCGCTCCTGTACGGCCGCCGCCGTCTCGTCGCCGATTCGCGTCACCAGCGCCCGGCCCGTCGTCTCGATGGCCGTCGCCGCCAGGTCCGCCACCTCGGTGGGCGTCTTCCCGTCCGCGAGGATGGCCTCGGGGACGCCGGCCCGGTCCTCGCGGGCGGCGTCGAACCGCCCGGCCCCGCTGGTCGCGTAGCCTGCCAGCGTCGCTTCGGCCTCGGCGGGAGAGAGGTCGCCCGCCGCGACCGCGTCGAGTATGTCGCGCATGGATTCCAGTGGGCGGCCCGGCTACTCCTATCCGTCGGTCTGCAGTCGCCGCTCGCCGGCCCGCCTGATGCACCAACCGGCAAGCGCGCGCGAGCGACCGGTGTCCGGTGACAGGCCGCCACAGCCGTGTGTTTCCGGCCGAAACGGGTATTATGACCAAATTAAGCCGACAAAATGGCTGATTTATAAGGGGTCGAAGACCGAATATCGCCTCAAACTGCCGCGAATACCGGCGAGAGCGAACTGATTGGAGAAAGTATATAAGCAACCCCCGCGGATGCCTCGTCTGTATGGCAGACCTAATCGTCAAAGCCGCCGTTAAGGAAGAGCTCAGCGACATGAACGTAGCGTCCGACTTCTACGACGCGCTCGACGCGGAAGTCGAGGAGCTGCTCCAGGACGCAGCCCGCCGAGCCGACGAGAACGACCGAAAGACGGTCCAGCCGCGCGACCTGTAAGGTCGTTCAGCACGACGTTTTTTGCAGTGAGTCGACCGGACAGCGACGGCTATCGCAGGTCCCGAACCGAGACGCCGTCGTCGGTCCCGACGTGGACTTCGTCCGCCAGGCCGACGAACAGGCCGTGAGCGACGACCCCCGGCGTCTCCGAGAGGCGTCCGGCGAGCGCCGCCGGGTCCTCGATGACGCCGAAGTCGCAGTCGAGCACGAGGTTCCCGTTGTCGGTGACGACGGGGCCGTCCTTGCGCTCCGCCCGGCGGAGGTCCGGCTCGCCGCCCAGCCCCTCGACCGCCTCGGCGACCGTCGAGCGGGCCATCGGCAGGACTTCGAGGGGGACGGGATGTGCGAGCGCGTCGGCCTCCTTCGTCGGGTCCGCGACGACGATGAAGCGGTCGGCGCTCGCGTCGACCACCTTCTCGCGGGCGTGTGCCGCGCCGCCGCCCTTGACGAGGTCGCCGCCGGCCACCTCGTCGGCCCCGTCGATGGCGAGGTCGACCGACGCGTCGTCGAGGTCGGCCAGCGGAATCCCGCAGTCCCGGGCCAGTTCGCGCGACTGGAAGGAGGTGGGGACGCCGACCACGTCCAGTCCGGCGTCGACGGCCCGGCCGATGGCCCGGATGGCGTGGGCCGCGGTCGACCCGGTCCCGAGCCCGACGACCATCCCGTCTTCGACCACCTCGGCCGCCGATTCGCCCGCTGCGCGCTTCGCCGCGTCGGAGCCGCCCTGTTTCATGTTCGCAGGGTCGACAGACGCGGACAAAACGTTTGTTCTCCGGACCGCAACGTCCGCTATGGCCGACTGCACGTACTGCGGCTGCCTGTCGGCACACGTCGACGCGGCCGACCTGGCGACCGGTTCGGCCTGCGAGTGGTCGCCGGAGCAGTAGCGCCGCGGGCCTCGACCGGCGACGCGGCGAGACCGGTCGCTCGGTGGTTCGGTCGCAACAGCGAAAACGCGGGGCGGGGCCGGCGGTGACCGCTCACCCGGTGAACTGGTGGTACTCCAGGCCCTTGTGTTTCATCTCGTTGTGCTTGCGTTCGAGGAACGAGTACACGGAGCCGTGGGGCGCGCCGTCGAGCAGCATCTCGGCGGCCTCGCGGACCGCGTCGACCTGCTCCGGGCCGCCGATGATGCCGAGCGTCGAGCCGTAGATGACGACGGCCGCGCCGGTAAGTTCCTGCATGAGTTCCCGCGTCCGGCCGCCCTCGCCGATGAGCCGCCCCTTCTGGCGGCGGAAGTCGTTCTTGTTGCGCGAGGCGGCCTCGATGTCGATGAGTTCGAACATCATCATGTCGTCGTCGAGCAGCGCCAGCGCGTCGTCCGGCGCGAAGCCGCGGCCGATGGCCTTGACGATGTCCGGCCCCTTCAGCCCCGTAACCGGGTCGCCCACGGACTCGACTTTCACCGTCCCGTCCTCGGAGTCGATGTCGAGTCGAACCTCCGCCCGCTGTTCGATCTCGCGCATCGTCTCACCTCCCTCGCCGATCAGCACACCGATCCGGTCCTGCGGAATCTTCACGTGTTGCATAAGTATACGTCCCCGTAGGAGGTTCAGCCTGTTTAAAACTTCGGCGTCGGGCCCGCCTCCGCCCCGAACGCCGTCCGCGACCGCGGCCCGCGCCGCCTACTCCTCGTCGCGGCGGTCCGCGGGGGTTCCCTGCGGGACGGCGTCGTCGTCGCTTCCCGGCGCGGTGTCCTCGTCGTCCTGCGGGGTCGCGTGCTCGCGGACGTACGCGAGCAGGGCCTCGGGCGTGGCGTCGACGCCCTGTCTGGCGAAGAAGTTCGCGACGTTGCGACAGTCCCGTTCGAGGAACTCCTCGGCGTTGGGGTGGTGGATGGTCACCGCCTGCCCGAGGTCGATGATGTACAGCTGGCCCTCGTGGAAGACGACGTTGTACTCCGAGAGGTCGCCGTGGACGAGGCCGGCGTCGTAGAGCCGCCTGACGTACTCTTTGACGACCTCGTAGGCCGTCTCGGGGTTCTCGATGTGGACCTCGCTGAGGCGCTTGGCCCGGCCCTCCTCGGTGCCCAGATACTCCATCACGAGGACGTTGCGTTCGACGGCGATGGGCTTCGGCGTGCGAACGCCGGCCCGCCGGGCGCGCTTGAGGTTCGAGGACTCCTTGCGGACCCACGCGGTGACGACCTTCTTCTTGTCCGAGCCGATGCCCTCGAAGCGCGGGTCGCCGTCGAGGTAGCCCCGCATGTCCGTGAAGTCGGAGGCGTTGATGCGATAGACCTTCACCGCCACCTCCTCGTCGCCGGCCAGTGCGGTGTAGACGTTCGCCTCCTTCCCCGTGGAGATGGGTCCGCCGAAGGCGTCGATGTGGCCGTCCTGGACGAGCTTGTACAGCGCGCCGTAGGTCGCGTCGTCGAAGACGCTGGCCTCGACCTTGAACTGGTCCGCGTCCTTGATGCGCTTGCGGAACTCGCTGAACTCGCGGTCGCGCTTGCGTGCGATGCGGTCGGCCTCCGTGTCCGAGACGTCGAGTTCCTCCCACTCGTCGCCCGGTGCGTCGGCCTCGTCGGTGTCGAGGAGGCCGAACTGTCCCTCGGTCACGCTTGCGCCCCCGTCTGCGCCGCGGCAACGAGCATGCGAGCGTTACTCCTGAATGTGTCCCTCCTCGCGGAGCTGGTCCGCGTCCTGCTTCTCGTAGCGCCAGGTGATGTCGGCCTTCTCGTCCTGCCAGTCCCACGGTTCGACGAGGACCACGTCGTCCTCGCGGATCCAGATGCGCTTTTGCATCTTGCCCGGAATCCGGGCGGTGCGCTCGACTCCGTCCATACAGCGTACTTTGACGCGGTTCGCGCCAAGCATGTCCAGTACGACGGCGAACACCTCGTCGTCCTCCGGCATGCGGAGGTTCTTTCTGCTGTCGTTGTCGCTCATGGTCGGTACTTCGACGGGGAGAGGTTTAAGGTTTGGAAAATTCGGACCGTCGCTCGGGTCCGAGACCGCCGGCACGGGGTGGGACAGACGCGTGCTGGGGCCGTTCGGTACGAGTCGGGTGCCGGTGCCGACGTTAGTCAGCGCCGAGACAGCCGACCCACGAGCAGTCGGTACAGGTCTCGATGCCCTTGGCGGTGGTCGTCTCGCCGCGACAGCGCGGGCAGACGGTGCCGACCTCCGGCGGGCGGACGGCCTTACTCATCGGTGATGATGTCCGCCGAGAGGCCCTGTGCCATCTCGATGTCCTTGGAGTTGTTCAGCGTCCAGGCGGTGCGCTCGGTGACGGCCTCGATGACCTCGCGGCCGCTCGGGAGGCCGTTACCGGACTTCTTGACGCCGCCGAAGGGCAGGTGGACCTCCGCGCCGATACAGGGGAGGTTCCCGTAGGCGAGGCCGATCTCCGCCTCGTCGCGGAACTGGTTGATCTCTCGGTAGTCCTCGGAGATGATGGCGCCGGCGAGGCCGTAGTCGACGTTGTTGTGCATCTCCAGGGCCTCGTCGAAGTCGCCGGAGTACTTCAGCAGGGCGACGTGGGGGCCGAAGACCTCCTCGTTGATGCAGCGCAGGTCCTCGTCGTAGTCGATCTCGTAGACGAACGGGCCGACCCAGTGGCCGTCCTCGTGGCCCTCGGGAATCTCGTCGGCGTCGAGGTCCGCGCGGTCGACGAGGACGTTCGCGCCCTCCTCGCGGGCGAGGTCGTTGTACTTCTCGAACTTCTCGACCTGTCCGGCCTCGATGAGCGGACCCATGAAGGTGTCCTCCTCCAGCGGGTCGCCGACGGCGATGTCCTCTGCGATGTCGACGAAGCGCTCCTTGAACTCGTCGTACACCTCCTCGTGGACGATGAGGCGCTCAGAGGAGACACAGCGCTGGCCGGTCGTCTTGAAGCTGGACATCACGGCCGAGTGGACGGCGACGTCGAGGTCGGCCTGCTCGCTGACGACGACGGCGTTCTTCCCGCCCATCTCGCAGGCGGCGATCTTGCCGGGCTGGCCGCCGACTTTCGAGGCGATCTTGTGGCCGACCTCGGCGCTCCCCGTGAAGAGGACCGTCTCGACGCGGTCGTCCTCGACGATGGCGTTGCCGGCGTCGCCGTAGCCCTGGACGAGGTTGAAGACGCCGTCGGGGATGCCCGCGTCCTCGAACATCTCGGCGACGATGTGGGCGCACCACGGCGTCTGCTCGGCGGGCTTCCAGACGACGGTGTTGCCCTCGACCAGCGTGACCGCGAGGTGCCAGAACGGGATGGCCACCGGGAAGTTCCACGGCGTGATACAGCCGACGACGCCCTTGGGCTTGCGGCGCATGTAGGCGTCCTTGCTCGCGATCTCCGAGGGGACCACGTCGCCGTGGGGATGGCGGGCGTTGCCGGCGGCCCACTCGACCATGTGCCAGGACTCGGTCACGTCGGCCAGCCCCTCGCTGATCTCCTTGCCGCACTCCTTCGTGACGATCTCGCCCAGTTCCTCGTGGCGGTCGCGAAGCTCGTGGTAGATCTCCCAGAGGTACTCGGCGCGGTCGATGTGCGAGAGCGAGCGCCACTCGTCGTAGGCGTCCTCCGCGGCGGCCAGCGCGCGGTCGACGTCGTCTTCGGTCCCGCGGTGGAACGAGGCCAGTTCCTCGCCGGTCGCGGGGTTCTGGCTCGCGAACGTCTCGTCGCCTGTCCCGGCGGTCCACTCGCCGTCGATGTAGTGCTTCCGTGAGTCGTCAGTGCTCATGATCCGTACTGTACGCTAGCCACACCAATAGGTTCCACCGTCCATGGTCAGGGGTCGTCGGCTCCCTCCACGGGAGGCGATGTGGTGCCGACCCCCGTTGATCTACCATGGTCGGTGTTTCCCTTATGAACAGCAGGTTTATTGGCGTTCGTAGCGTGACTGTTCGTAGTATCCCTCGATACGGAGGGACGGTATCATGAGTGAGTCACAGACTGACGACGGCGGGCTCCAGTTGACGCTGAGCATCTGGCACCCCAAGTGCTGGACGCTGGAGGTCACCGACGAGACGGCCGCTGGCCTGCTCGCCCACGGCGTGTACAACACCCAGAACCAGAACGTCAAGGGGCTGTTCACCGCCTACGCGGACAGCATCAGCGACGTGGAGGAACTCATCGAGGCGACGCGGGACTCCGAGCTGACCGAGTCGGTGCTGGAACTGCGCGAGCGCCACGGCGCGACCGGGACCGGGTCGCCGCCGGGGAACACGACGCGCGAACTGTTCGTCGAGTACGACCCCGACAACACCATCAGCGACAGCCTGCTGTCGCGCGGGTTCATCCACAACGACCCCGTCCGCGTCCGGCACGGCCGCGAGCACTGGCCGGTGTTCTTCCCCGGGACGCGCGACGAGGCCGAGGCCGCCATCGACGAGATTCGCGAGGAACGGGACGCAGACGTCGAGGTGACGCGCATCACCTCCGCCGGCGGGAGCAACCCCCAGCAACTCCGGCGGATGGATCGACTCTCGGACAGCCAGCGCGAGGCGTTCGAACTCGCCAGGCAGGAGGACTACTACGCGTGGCCGCGGGGCATCTCGACGCGGGAACTCGCGTCGGAACTCGGCGTCTCGAAGACGACGCTGTTAGAACACCTCCGGAAGGCCGAGGCGAAACTGCTCGACCCGGACCCGCGGTAAGACTTCAGCTCAGGACCGCGCGCATCGCGAACAGCGCGTTCTCCTTGCGCTCGCGGACGCGCCGGTAGAAGTACGAGAACCACTTCTCGCCGTAGGGGATGTACTGCCACGTCGGGACGCCCTCCGCGGCCAGGTCGCGCTGTGCGTCCTCGCGGACGCCCATCAGCATCTGGACCTCGTACTCCGTGCCGTACTCGTCGTGGAGGGCGCGCGCGTGGTCTATCATCGCCGGGTCGTGGCTGCCGACGGCGATGCCGCCCTCGAACTGCTCGAACATCAGTTCGAGGCAGTCCTCGTAGGCCTCGTTGACGCGCGCTTTCTGCTTGTAGGAGACGCTCTTTGGCTCGGAGTACGCCCCCTTGACCAGTCGGACCTTCCCGGGGAGCGGCGCGAGCCGCTCGAGGTCCTCGGGCGTGCGCTTGAGGTTCGCCTGCGTGCAGACGCCGACGCCGCCGTCGTGCTCCGTGACCAGGCGCTCGTAGGCGTCGAGGGTCACGTCGGTCGTGGTGTAGTCCTCCATGTCGACCCAGACGAACACGCCGTGGTCGTCGCCCGCCGCGACGATGCGTTCGAGGTTGTCGACGAACACCTCGTCGCCCACGTCCAGCCCGATCTGGGAGGGCTTGACCGAGACGCAGCAGTCGAGTCCGCTCCCGGCGATGTCCTGGATCAGCGAGACGTACTCGTCGGCGTCCTCGTCGGCGGGGGGCCGCTCCTCGTAGTGTTCGCCCAGCAGATTCAGGATGCCGTGTACGCCGTCGTCGTTCAGCGACGCGACGTGATCGAGCGCCTGTGGAGCCGACTTCCCGGCGACGAAATTACTCGCGATCGGGGGGATCATTGTCGTGTACGAACCACTATATCTGCCTAAACGAACACCCTACCAAAAAAATCACTACTATTCCATCGAAATTTACTCTGCTGTGGTCCGTAACACGTCTCGTCCGGACGCGGTCACGTACGAGAGCCGTCGCGTCCGGTGGTCCACACTGCCCGTCCAGAACCCCATACATCGGGGCTATTTCACCCGTCCCGGGCCCCATTACTACAGCATTAATCATGCAGGCATCGATTTTTACGGTTCTCTGGCATATTTTAACGTATTAGTAAAAAACACGTCAAGGCGGGCCGATAGCGGTGTAAACGAGCGAACAGAACAGTCGACCTACCATGGACGGGGACAGGGTTATACATGGGGTTACGTAACAGAACAGCAGAATCCTATGAACGACCACGACGACCGTTCGATCGATCGACGTAGCGTAATTAAGGCCGCCGCCAGCGCGGGCCTCGTCGGCCTCGCCGGCTGTTCCGGCGGGGCGCCGGAGGAGAGCGGAAGCGGCGGCGACGGCGGGAGCGGCGATGGCGGGAGCGGCGACGGCGGAAGCGGCGACGGCGGAAGCGGCGACGGCGGGTCGACAGACTCCTCGACGGCGTCCGGCGGGGACACCTACACCATCGGCATGGTGGACAGCCTTTCGGGGTCGCTGTCGGCGTTCGGCCAGCGGAACCAGCGCGGGAAGGAGATCGCGCTCGACGTCGTCAACGAAGTCGGCGTCAAGGGCGGCGAACTGGCGATCTCCCAGCAGGACGACCAGAGCACGAGCCAGGGCGGGGTCAGCGCGGCCCAGACGCTCGTCAACCAGGAGGGCGTCCCGCTGCTCATCGGGACCGTCGGCAGCGGCGTCAGCACGGCCATCTACGAGAGCGTCGTCAAGAACACCGACGTCGTTCAGATCAGCCAGAACAGCACCAGTCCGTCGCTGACCGAACTCCCCGGGCTCCTCCGGATGCCGCCGACCGGGTCGGCCCAGGCGTCCGCGCTCTCGACGATGGTATCCGACGACGGCCACGGCAGCGTGGCGCTGGCCTGGATCAACAACAGCTACGGCGAGGCCATCGGCGAGGCGTTCGTCGAGTCGTACGGCGGCGACATCGTCTACAACGAGCCCCACGACCAGGGCAAGGCGTCCTACAGCAACGTCATCTCCTCGATGGCCGACACCGACGCCGACGCGTGGGTGTTCCTCACCTACCAGCCGGAGTTCGCCACGATGTCCCAGGAGGCGTTCGACCTCGGCGTGACCGACCAGGCCGCCTGGTACGGCGGCGACAGCGTCAAGGGCCCGAAGGTGCTCGAAGCCGCGCCCGAAGGGAGCCTCGACGGGATGAAGGCCGTCGTCCCCAGCGTCCCGCAGGACGCCGAGAACTACCAGGCCTTCGTCGATGAGTTCGAGAGCCGCTTCGGCGAGGAGCCGACCTCGTGGTCCGCGTACGCCTACGACGCCGTCGTCGTCAGCGCGCTCGCCATCCAGGCGGCCGACGAGTTCACCGGGGCGGCGCTCGGCGAGGTCGTCCGCGACGTGACCCGGCCGGAGGGCCAGGAGGCGACCTCCTACGAGGAGGCCCACCAGATTCTCGCCGAGGGCGGGAGCCCCGCGGACGTGGACTACACCGGCGTCAGCGGCCCCATCGACCTCGACGAGAACGGCGACCCGGTCGGCTTCCTCCAGATATTCGAGGTCGTGGACCACGCCTACGAGTCGGCCGGCACCATCGAGGGCTGAGGCGGACACCACCCCAGTTTCACCAATGGCGCAGATATTACAGTACCTGGCGAACGGGCTGGTATACAGTAGCATCATCATCCTCGGGAGCATCGGGCTCTCGCTGGTCTACAGCATCGCGGACTTCGCGAACTTCGCCCACGGCGACACGATGACCGTCGGCGCGTACGGGAGCTTCGTCGCGTTCGGCCTCCTCGGCGGCATGGGCGGTTCGCTGCTCGGATTACCGCTCGGGTTCTACGTGTCGCTGCTCGTCGGGATGGCGCTCGCGGCCGCCATCGCCGTCCTGACCCACCTGGCGGTGTACGAACCGCTCGACACGGACTCCATCGGTCTGCTCATCACCAGCATCGGCGTGGCGTTCGTCTACCGGGCGTCGCTCATGGGCATCTTCGGGACCGACTTCCTGCAGTACGACATCACGCGCAGCGGCCCCATCCCGTTCCTCCTCGACACGGTCGGCGTGGCGATCACCCAGCGGGACGTGGCCATCGTCGTCAGCGCCGCGGTCCTCGTCGGCGCGCTGCACTTCCTGCTCCAGCGGACGACGCTGGGGCGGAAGATGCGCGCGACGGCGGACAACCCCGACCTCGCCCGCGTGAGTGGCATCCGGACCGACCGCGTCATCCTCGTGATGTGGGTCATCGGGAGCGCGCTCGCCGCCGCCGGCGGGGTCTTCCTGGCGCTGTACAGCCAGCTCGACCCGCGAATCGGCTTCGGCATCCTGCTGGTCGTCTTCGCCGCGGTCATCGTCGGCGGCATCGGCTCGGTGTACGGCGCGATGCTCGGCGGCCTCCTCATCGGCATGATTCACGAACTGACCCCGCTGCTCGGCGATATCGGCATCCCCATCGGGACCGCCTACGCGCCGGCCATCGCCTTCGTCATCATGGTCGCGGTCCTGTTAGTCAAACCGCGCGGCATCGCGGGTGATCTGACGTGAGCGCGCTCGACGTGGGCGCGTTCTCCGCCCGGGAGAAGGGCGTCGCCGGGCTGCTCGGCGGCGTCGGCGTGCTTCTGCTCATCGGCGTCGTCTCCGGCGCGCTCGCGCCGGCGTACCTGCTGTATCTGGTCTCGTTGTCGGCGATGTACATGCTCCTCTCGATGGGGCTGAACGTCCAGTGGGGCTACGGCGGCCTCATCAACTTCAGCGTCGCGGCGTTCTTCGGCCTCGGCGCGTACGGCTCGGCGCTCCTGACGGCGAACTCCTCGCCCATCGCGGGGAACGTCAGCCCGGTCATCGCGCTGTTCGGCGGCCTCCTCCTCGCCGCGGTCCTCGCGGTGCTCATCGGCTATCCGACGCTGAAACTGCGCGACGACTACCTCGCCATCGCCTCGCTCGGCCTGGCGGAGGTCGTCCGCATCTTCATCCTCAACGAGAACCAGTGGACCGCCGGCAGCGCCGGGCTGACCGGTATCCCGCTGTTCTTCGCCGACTGGCCGGTGCTGGGCGACCTGAGCTACCCCTACGTCTTCACCGTGGGCGGCACGGCCGTCTTCTACATGCGCCAGCCGGTCATCAACGGCCTGCTGAACCTCGTGCTGGTCGCCGCGTTCGTCGTCGGCGTCTACCTCTTCCTCCGACGCATCCACCGGTCGCCGTGGGGCCGCGTCCTGCGGACGATCAAGACCGACGAGGACCTCGCCGAGACGCTCGGCAAGAACACGTTCGCGTTCAAGATGCAGGCGTTCGTCATCGGCAGCCTCATCATGGCGCTCGCGGGCGTCTTCTACACCCACCTCGTGCTGTACGTCAGCCCGCCGGACCTCCAGCCCATCACGACGTTCTACGTCTGGGTCGCCGTCATCCTCGGCGGGACCGGCAGCGACCGCGGCGCGATGCTGGGCGGCTTCACCATCGTCGCCATCCAGCAGGGGACGCGCTTCCTCAACGACGCCGTCCAGCTCCCCATCGGCCCGGCTCCCCTGCGGCTGATGCTCGTCGGCCTGCTCATCATCCTCATCGTCAGGCTCCGGCCGGAGGGCATCCTCCCGCCGGAGCGCGAGCTGATCTGGCCCGACGCCATGCGGGGTGAGCGCGATGAGTGAGCAGTCGCTCGTCTCCGACGGCCCCGTCCTCGACAAGGCCGACCCGGTCCTCCTCGCTGAGGGCCTGGAGAAGCGATTCGGCGGCCTCGTCGCCACGGACGACGCCTCCATCGCCGTCGAGCGCGGCTCCATCACGGGCCTCATCGGTCCGAACGGGGCCGGCAAGTCGACGCTGTTCAACCTCATGTCCGGCTTCTACGAGCCCGACGGCGGCCGGGTCACGGTCAACGGCGTCGACGTGACCGGCAAGGAGCCACACGAGATCGCCGACCAGGGGATGATTCGCACGTTCCAGACCCCGCGCAAGCCCGAGGACATGACCGTCCGCGAGGCGCTGCTGGTCGGTCCCCACGACCAGACCGGCGAGTCGATACTCCCGCTGTTCACCTCGCCCTCGACCGTCGAGCGCGAGGAACGGCGCTCGCTGGAGCGCGCCCAGGAGATGCTGGAGCGATTCGAAATCGGGGACCTCGCGACCCAGCCCGCCACCGACCTCTCGGGCGGGCAGATGAAACTGGTCGAACTGGCCCGCGGGATGATGGCCGAGCCGGACCTGCTCCTGCTCGACGAGCCCGTCGCCGGGGTCAACCCCGTCCTCGCGGACAAGCTCGCCGGCTTCATCGAAGAACTCAACGAGGAGGGCATCACCTTCCTCATCATCGAACACGACATGAGCTTCATCATGCGACTGGCCGACCCGATCATCGTCCTCAATCAGGGGAGCGTCCTCGTCGAGGGGCCGCCGGAGGCGGTCCGGAGCGACGAGCGCGTCATCGACGCCTACCTGGGAGGGCCGTCCGAATGAGCCAGCCGATCCTCACCGTCGAGGGCGTCGACAGCGGATACGGCGAGGTGCAGGTCCTCGACGACCTCTCGCTGACCCTCGACGAGGGCGAAATCGCCTGTCTCGTCGGCCCGAACGGGGCCGGCAAGTCGACCGTCCTCAAGACGGTGTTCGGCATGCTGGAGCCCTGGACTGGCTCGGTCCGCCTCGGCGACCGCGAGATCGGCGGCATGGCCCCCGAGGACATCGTCCGAATCGGCGTCGGCTACGTGCCACAGACCGAGAACGTGTTCGGCTCGCTGACCATCGACGAGAACCTCCACATGGGCGGCGTCGCCCGCGACGGCGGCCTCGAAGAAGTCATCAGCGAACTGTACGACCGGTTCCCGATTCTCGACGAGAAGCGCACCGCCAAGGCGAAGACGCTCTCGGGCGGCCAGCGCCAGGTGCTCGCGTTCGCCCGCGCCCTCGTGATGGAGCCAGACGTGCTGCTCATCGACGAGCCCAGCGCCGGGCTGGCCCCGAACACCGCCGCGGAGGTGTTCGAGGACGTGGTGACGGTCAACGAACTCGGCACGTCAATCCTGATGGTCGAGCAGAACGCCCGCGAGGGCCTGGGCATCTCCGACCGCGGATTCGTCCTCGACCAGGGCTCCGTCGAGTTCGAGGGCGCCGCCGAGTCGCTGCTCGACGACCCCGAGGTCTCGCGGCTCTATCTCGGCGGCGAATCGCGGCACTGACGCCCCGTCGGGTTCCGTGACACGAATCGCTCGCAGACCTCCCCCTCCACGAACGTCGATTTCCGAATCTCTACACGCATGAGCGGACCACGCCGTACCGACAGTAGCGAGGCAGTGAGATGACCAGACCGGAACGGATACTCGGCATTCTCGCCCCGCTCGCGGCGGCGGTCATCTGGGGCGGGATGTACGTCGTCAGCAAGTGGGGATTCGGGGCGATTCCGCCCGTCACGCTGGGGTTCCTGCGCGTCGCCCTCGGCGCGGTGGCGCTCGTCGCCGTCGTCGGCCACAGCGGCGCGACCCGGACGCCGACGCGGGCCGACTGGCGCGGGTTCGCGGGCCTCGGCGCGCTGGTCACCGCGACCATCGTCACGCAGTTCGTCGGGACGGACCTGACGACGGCCAGCCAGGGCTCGCTGTTGACCGTCGCGACGCCCGTCGCCACGCTCTTGCTCGCCGCCGTCGTCGTCGACGAGCGACTCACCCGCGCGAAGGTCGCCGCCGTCGCGCTCGCGACCGTCGGGACCGCGCTCGTGGTCGCCGACGGCGGCCTCGACGGGAGCCTCGACCCGGCCGGCGTCACCGCGCTGCTGGGCGCGAGCGTGGCCTGGGCCGGCTACACCGTCTGGGGCAAGCCGCTCGTCGCGCGCTTCTCCGCGCTGGAGACCGCCACCTACGCCAGCGTCACCGCGACCCCGATGCTGGCGGTGCTCGCGGCCGGCGAACTGTGGCTGTTGCACCGGCCGCTGTGGTCGCTCCCGACCGACCCCGCGGTGCTGGCCGCCGTCGCCTACCTCGGCTTCGTCGCCACCGCGGCGGCGTGGTACCTCTGGTACAAGGGTCTCGAATACGTCGACGCCGGTACGGTATCGGTGCTGTTCGTCGCCCAGCCGCTCGTCGGGACGGTCCTCGGCGCGGCCCTGCTCGGCGAGCGCGTCGGGCCGTGGTTCCTCGTCGGCGGGACGCTGCTGCTCGCCGCCGTCGTGGTCGTCGGCCGGGCGCGGTCCTGACGGCACGGGCCGACCGCAACGACAACACAAAAATGCCCCCCATGCCATATCGCCTGCAAATGACCGTGACACTCCCGACCGACGCCGACGAGTGGGCCGCCGCGTGGCGCGACCGGATCAACGACCGGGCCGAGTTCGCCGACGCGGCCGCCGAGTTCACCGCCACGTTCTGCTTCGAAATCCGAGACGACGACGCCTACGTCGGCGACCCCGTGCAGTTCCGGGTCGACATCGAGGACGGCGTCTGCACGCACGCGGCGACCGACGACGACCCCGACTACGACTTCGCGCTCCGGGGCCCCTACGGCGAGTGGGTGTCGATGCTCCGGGGCGACCTCGACGTGTCGGCCGCCGCGATGGACGGGACCTTCACCATCGAGGGGGACACGATGACGCTCCTGCGGCGACAGGACACCATCGCGCAGATGGTGGCCGCGGCCCAGAACGTCGAGACCGAGTTCGAGTACTGACCGACGGGCTTTTGTCCCGCGGGCCGGCGAACACGGGTATGCTCGACAAACTCGGTGCCGTCGGCCTCGCCGGCGTCGCCGTCCTGCTCGGCGGCATCGGCCTCGTCGCGTGGAAAGCGCCGATCGTCGCCGTCGGTATCGCGCTGGTCGTCGGCGGCCTCGGTCTCGTCGTCTACGGCCTCGTCTCCAGTCTGCTCGGCGCGTTCGGGATGGGAATGGGCGGCGGCATGGGCGGTGGCGGCATGGGTGGCGGCGGCATGCCCTGACGGTCCGTTTTCACCGACCACCCGCCCGAACCGTCTCGGCCGCTACTGCGCGGTCGTGTCGGCGTCGAGGTCGAACTCGAGCCGTGCGCCGCCGCGCGCCCCGTCGGTCGCGGACACCGCCCAGCCGTGGGCCTCCGCGATAGCTCGGACGATGTACAGGCCGAATCCGGTCCCGTCGTCCGCCCGCGACGCCCCGGGGTCGAACACCCACTCCCGGTCCTCGGGGTCGACGCCCCGGCCGTCGTCCTCGATAGCGAACCCCCTCGGCGTCGCCTCGACGCGGACCGTCACGCGCTCGCCGTCCGCCGGCCCGTGTTTCACGGCGTTTGCGAAGACGTTCTCGAACAGTCGCAACAGGCGCTCCTCGTCGGCGTCGATCAGTATCGGGGGCGGCGGTTGGAGCACCGCGCCATCGGTCTCGACGTGGCCCCAGGCGGCCCGCGCCACGGCGGCGACGTCGACGGTCACCTCGTCGGTGGCGAGCGTCCCCTCCCGGGTCGCGGTCCGGATGTCTTCGATGATCGCCTCCAGGCGTTCGAGCCCCTCCTTGGCGGACGCCACGTGTTCCGACGCCGTCGATTCGGCCGCCAGTTCGAGGTGCCCGCTGGCGACGGCGAGCGGCGTCCGGAGGTCGTGTGCCAGCAGGTCCGCGAACTCGGTCAGGCGGTCGTTCTGTCGCTCCAGGTGCCACTCGCGCTCCAGTCGGTCGGTCACGTCCCGTCCGGTCCCGCTGAACCCCAGTACCGTGCCGTCCTCGTCGGTGAGGAGCTGGCCGCTGAGCTCGAACGTCACCGGTCCCTCGGTCGTCTCCGCGCGCGCCTCGACGATGGTCCGGCCGGATTCGAAGATGTCGGCCAGCGCCGCCTCGATACCGGGGCGGTCCTCCGCGACGAAGAAGTCGGTCGGCCCCATCCCCTCCAGTTCCTCGTCCGTCTTGTCGAACAGCTCGTTCAGCCGCGCGTTCCAGTAGATGAGCCGCCCGTCAGCGTCGTAGACGTAGAAGACGTCGTCTAGCGTGTCAAGCGCTTCCATCAGGACCCGACACCGGTCTTCCATGCGTCAGGTAGGCTGTCCGAGAATATAATCATTCATGTGGGGGAACCAACAATCCGGCGGTATAGCGGGCCAACGGCCCTGATATCCCGACTCAGTGCTCGCTCGCAGGCCGGTCGGCCCGGTGCTCGCTGATGATCTGATCGACCATCTCGGCGTTCTGTTCCTTGCGGCGGTCTTCGGCCCGCTCCTCCCAGTCCTCGATGGCGGCCTCGACCTCTCGCTCGCGCGTGACGGCCAGTTCGTCGACCTCCTGGACGGTGACGAGGTCGGCCGGCGCGACCGGCACGTCGTGGTCGAACAGCACCTCGTCGGCGGCGTCCGAGAGGTTCCCGTTCCGGAGGACGAGCATCGGGTCGATGTCGGCGAGCCGCTGGGCCGTCGACCGGCCCGCGCCGGAGGCGTCGCGGAACAGGATCACGTCGTCTTCGACGAGGCCGAAGCGCTCGTCGGCGTCGTCGATGGCGTCGCGCGTGAACTGCTCGACGACCTTCACCGGCGTCAGCCCCTCGCGCTTCTCGGACACGTCGGCGAAGTTCGAGTGGTCGAGCTTCCACAGCTCTTTCAGCCGTTCGAGCTTCCCGGCCAGCGCCTCGCGCTTCTCCTGTTCCTCCTCCACTTTCCGCTCCAGCGCCTCGTTGCGCCGCTGGAGCCGCGTCACCTCGCGGTCCTTCCTGACCTCGCGGCGGCCTTCGCTTCGGGCCTTCTCCAGTTGCGACTCTTTCTCGGCGATGCGCTCGTCCTTCTGCTGGATCGTGTCCTTGAGGTCGTCGACGTGTGACTCCAGTCGGTCGATGCGGGCCCGCAGCCGCTTGAGCTCCTTCTCGTCCTCGGTGAGTTCGCGGGGCTCGTGGGCGGTGGTGTCTTCCGCCTCGCTCTCGTCCTCCTCGAGGTCCCGGAGGACCGCCTCCACGGACTCCTCGCCGGCGACGACGCGGTCGACGACCGTCCCCACGTCGAACTGCGGCGGGACCTTGCTCGCGATGCGGTCGAACTGGTCGGCGTGGTTGTCGAAGGCGTACAGCGCCGCCGCCATCGCGTCGCGCTCGTGGTCGTTGTCGTAGGACTCCTCGCGGGTCCGGTGTTTCTTCTCGTCGACCGGGAGGTCCCGATTGGGCTCCCACCCGGCGGCGCTGAACGACCGGCGGAGTTTCTCGACGGTTTCGGGCATCGGCGTCACGTCGGCGGCGACGACCACGGGGCGGCCCCGCTCGATGATCCACTCCGTGGTCGCGGCCGCGTCGTCCGTCCGCGAGGAGTACACGTCCAGCACGGTGCCGTCGAGGGAGACGATGGCGACGGCCGTCGTCGTGCCGGGATCGACGCCGACGACCACGTGGTCGCGGCGCTTGGCCAGCGGTCGGAACTCGATGCCGTCGCGGCGCTGGCGCTCGATTTCGACGCGGGTGTCGCCCGAGCGACTCGCCGACACCGGGATGTCCTGTGGTCGAGCCGACACCTCGAAGACGGCGTTCGAGAAGCCGCCGTACTTCTCGGTCGCGTCGCGGTCGTACGCCAGGCCGGCGGCGTCCAGTTCCGACTCGACCTCCCGGGCGCGCTTCTTGACCGCGCCGTGGATGCGCCGCGTGTACCGGTCCTCGGACCAGCCGCCCTTGCCCGTCGAGCGGCCCCGCGAGACCTTCACCTCCGTCGTGTCGGTGAACGCCGAGACCTCCTGGCCGACGTTCGCGGCGGCCAGTCTGGCGGCGGCTTCGGCCTCCTCCATCGGGTCCTTGCCGTAGGGGACGCCGTGGCGCTTTGCAACCCGCGAGAGCGGTTCGGGCCGCTCGTCGCCGGTCACCTGCACCAGCTTCGTCGCGTCGGGGAGCGAGCCCAGGAAGTGTATCAGCGCGTCCTTGTCGGCGGCCAGTTCGTACATGTTGTCCGTCGCGACGATGGCCGGCTCCTCGCCCTCGATGCGCCGGCGGAGCTTCCGGCGCGAGACCACGTCCCGCTCGATGGACTCGCCGGCGAAGACCACCAGCGCGTAGGAGGGCGCGTCGCCGCGCACGTCGCCGCTCTGGATGTCGACCCCGAAGACGACCGCGTCGAGCGCTGCCGTGCGGTTCACGGACCGTGATAGGCGACGAGCGATTATAAATCCGTTCCGGGCTAGCGAGAGGGGCAGTGTTTCGGTATGTGATTGAGACTTCGAACAGCCAGAAAGCCCCCGACCCATCAACTCCCGCGCCTCGCTTCGCTCCTCGGTCGTTGCACTCTCTGCGGTGCTTGCGTCGTCGGGGTTCGTTGATGGGTCGGCCCCTTTCAGTCCCGCCCAACGTAGATTGTTCAACTGCGTTAGGTGTGCCTTTCTGGTTCAGGACTGCCAACCCCAACATCTCTTATCGGGGGCTCCGACAGCCCACTATGAGTACATCTCGCTGCGCCGCGATCGACATTCCGGAGGCCGGACGACATGCCCACTGAACGCGAGAAGATGCTCGCCGGCGAGCGCTACGACCCGAGCGACCCCGACCTCGTCGCGGCCCGAGAGCGCGCCGACGAACGCACTCGCCGGTACAACGAGACCGCCCCGGGGGACGCCGCCGCGAGGCGCGACCTCCTCCGGGACCTGTTCGGCTCGGTCGGCGCGGACCCGCACGTCGAGCCGCCCTTCCGGTGTGACTACGGCGAGCACATCCACGTCGGCGACGGCTTCTACGCGAACTTCGACTGCGTGGTGCTGGACGTCTGCCGCGTCGAGGTGGGCGACGACTGCCTGCTCGGTCCCGGCGTCCACGTCTACACGGCGACGCACCCGCTCGACCCGACCGAGCGCCGCAGCGGAGCCGAGTACGGCAAGCCGGTGACGCTCGGCGACAACGTCTGGGTCGGCGGACAGGCCGTAATCAATCCGGGCGTCACCGTCGGCGACGACGCTGTCATCGCGTCCGGGGCGGTCGTCACCGACGACGTGCCCGCCGGCGTCGTCGTCCAGGGCAACCCCGCGTCCGTCGTCCGCGAAATCGACGCGGACGGGCACTGATTTTAGTAGGAGCCGTGCGACCGCTCGCGTATGTCACGCCGCGCCACCTACGCGCTCTGCCAGTTCCAGCAGCACCTCGGCCCGTCGGCGGACTCGCTCGACGTCCCCTGGGCCGAATACACCGGCGACGCGACCGACCCGGCCACCTTCGAGGTCCCCACGTCCCGCCCGACCGACCCGTACGTCCAGATGCAGGTCTTCGACGTGGAGGACTTCGACCACGAAATCGTGGTCAACGGCGAGCCGCTGTCGGGCTTCGACATCGCGCCGGGCGAGGGCTGGCAGCTCTGGATGGACACGATTCGCCCCGACCAGTTGCACGCCGGCGAGAACACGCTCGAGTTCCGACGGAACGCCGACTCCGACGACGCGTTCGTCGTCGGCTCGGTGACCGTCCACTGGAAACAGCCGGTCGAGTGACGGTATAAACGCGCGGCGAGGCGACACCCCGACCGTGCCAACTGGTGCCACAGCATTCCGAGGGACCCGCCCACGTCCGGCGGTTTTCATCGATATTCGACGCTCGGCCGTTCACGGCGACGCGCACTCTAACCCCTACTTTTATATAGAACCACATACAATCTCAGTCTGATTATGAGCCAACGCCAGATGCAGGGCCAGCCGATGATCATCCTGGGAGAGGACTCCCAGCGGATGAAGGACAAGTCCGCACAGGAACACAACATCTCGGCCGCTCGCGCGGTCGCCGAGTCGGTACGCTCGACGCTCGGCCCGAAGGGGATGGACAAGATGCTCGTCTCCTCGATGGGCGACGTGACCGTCACGAACGACGGCGTCACCATCCTCTCGGAGATGGACATCGACAACCCGACGGCCTCGATGATCGTCGAGGTCGCGGAGACACAGGAAGACGAGGCCGGCGACGGGACGACATCCGCCGTCGCCATCGCGGGCGAACTCCTCAAGAACGCCGAGGACCTCCTCGAACAGGACATCCACCCGACGGCCATCATCAAGGGCTTCAACATGGCCGCCTCGCAGGCGAAAGACGAGCTCGACGACATCGCCACCGACGTCGACCCGGACGACGAGGAACTCCTGAAGAAGGTCGCCGAAACCTCGATGACCGGCAAGGGCGCCGAGCTCAACAAGGAACTGCTCGCCCAGATCATCGTCGACGCGGTCAACGCCGTCACCGTCGAGGCCGACGACGGCTCCGTCGTCGCCGACCTCGAGTACCTCAACATCGAGACGCAGACCGGCCGCTCGGCCGGCAACTCCGAGCTCCTCGAAGGTGCGGTCATCGACAAGGACCCCGTCCACGAGGAGATGCCCACCGACTTCGACGACGCCGACGTGCTGCTCGTCGACACCGCCATCGAGCTCGACGAGACCGAGGTCGACGCCCAGCTCTCCGTCGACGACCCGAGCCAGCTCCAGAACTTCCTCGACAAGGAGGAAGCACAGCTCAAGGAGATGGTCGACCAGATCGCCGACACCGGCGCTGACGTGGTCTTCTGCCAGAAGGGCATCGACGACATGGCCCAGCACTACCTCGCCCAGAAGGGCATTCTGGCGGTCCGCCGCGCCAAGAAGTCCGACATCGAGTTCCTGAAGGAGGTCCTCGGCGCGCGCATCGTCTCCGACCTCGACTCCGCGACCGCGGAGGACCTCGGCCACGGCTCCATCTCCCGCGACGAGAACGAGGGCCTGTTCTACGTCGAAGGCAGCAACGAGGACGCCCACGGCGTCACCCTCCTGCTGCGCGGCTCGACCGACCACGTGGTCGACGAGCTCGAACGCGGCGTCCAGGACGCGCTCGACGTGGTCGCTTCCACCGTCGCCAACGGCAGCGTCCTCGGCGGCGGCGGCGCGCCCGAGGTCGAGGTCGCCGCGCGACTGCGCGACTACGCCGACGGCGTCGAGGGCCGCGAGCAGCTCGCCATCGAGTCCTTCGCCGACGCGCTGGAGATCATCCCGCGCACGCTCGCCGAGAACGCCGGTCTCGACAGCATCGACACGCTGGTCGACCTCCGCGCCGCCCACGAGGACGGCGAGGTCAGCGCCGGCCTCGACGTGTTCACCGGCGACGTCGAGAACACGCTCGACGCCGGCGTCGTCGAGCCGACCCACGCCAAGCGCCAGGCCATCTCCTCGGCCGCAGAGGCCGCGAACCTGGTGCTCAAGATCGACGACATCATCGCTGCCGGCGACCTCTCGACCTCCGGTGACGGGGACGAGGGCGCCGGCGGTCCCGGCGGCGCGCCCGGCGGCATGGGCGGCATGGGCGGCGGTATGGGCGGCATGATGTAAGCGAGGTTCTGAGCAACGCGAAGAACCTCGGGATTGCGAGCGGGGAGCGAAGCGACCCGCGAGCAGGAAGAACCGACCGGAGGGAAGTCCTCCGAACGAGCGAGCGGGGAGCAAAGCGACCCGCGAGCAGGGCGAGACGAACTCGCCCACCCCCTGCCGACGAACGGCGGCTAGCGGACGCCGCTCGCGACGCATTTTCCGTAGATACGCCACGGACAGCGCCTCGCTCGTTCTGCCGACCGACGCACCATCACGAGGTTCCGTGGTGTGAATCTGGGCCTCGATATCGAACGGTGAAACAGGAGAAACGGTTAGGGTCCCCCCGGTTCAAGTACCGCTGTCCCAGTCCGCCCGGGGGTGGCGACTGGTGACCTCCAGGGTGTGGCACCCATTTCGTTTCCGTTTTCCAACCGTCGAGGGAATCGTCCGCCAGCCCTGCCAATCGCGAGACCGAGGTCCGTCGACGTGGAAGTATAAGTGCCGCGGCGTTCCAGCCTTCACCATGCAGACGCTGCTTCTCGGTCCCGACGCCGTCGAGGAACACGCCGCGATGCCGGCCGTCATCGAGGCGGTCGCGGACGCGTTCGCCGCCGACGCGCGAGGCGAGACGATCATGCCGGCGAAGTCCTACATCGACCTGCCCAAGTACAACGGCGACTTCCGGTCGATGCCCGCCTACGTCGCCGCCGAGACGTGGGACGCCGCCGCGGTCAAGTGGGTCAACGTCCACCCGGACAACCCCGCAGACCACGACTTACCGACGGTGCTCGGCACGCTCATCTACTCGGACCCCGAGACGGCGTTCCCGCTGTCGGTGATGGACGGCACGGTCCTCACGCGCCTGCGGACCGGGGCCGCGGCCGCCGTCGCCACGGACCGCCTCGCCGTCGCCGACGCGGACTCGCTCGGCCTCGTCGGCGCGGGGACGCAGGCCTACACCCAACTGGAGGCCATCGCCGAGGTGCGGGACATCGAGACGGTGGTCGTCGCCGACCGGAGCGAGGAGAAACAGCGCGCGTTCGTCGACGCCTTCGACGACCGGTACGACGTCCGCGCGGGGAGCATCGAGGACGCCGCCGGCTGTGACGTGCTGTCGACGATCACGCCGGTCGAGTCGCCCATCGTCGAGCGCGAGTGGCTGGGCGAGCGGACCCACGTGAACGCCATCGGGGCCGACGCCGCCGGGAAGCACGAGCACGACGACCGGACGCTGCTCGACGCGAAGGTGGTCATCGACGACTACGAGCAGTGCACCCACTCCGGCGAGATCAACGTCCCCTGGAGCGAGGGCGTCCTGACCGACGACGACCTCTACGGGGAGCTCGGGGACATCGTGGCCGGCACGCTGGAGGGACGAACCGAGGACGACGGCCTCACCGTCTTCGACTCGACGGGGCTGGCCATCCAGGACGTGGCCGCGGCGCACGTCGTCTACGAGCACGCCAGCGAGGCCGGCGACGGGACGGCTTTCTCGCTCGTCGGCACCGACGCGACCTGATTACGACGGCGTGAGCGCGTCGGTGATTTTCGAGATGAGCCAGACGATAGCGAGGAACGGCAACAGGGGGAACAGCAGGACGAGCAGGCCGAGGAACATCCCCCAGCCGAACACGTCCATCTCCTCGTCGCGGTGGGGCCGCGACCCCGGAGTGACGGTTCGAAGCGGCTTCGGCAGTAGCGAGCGGTCCTGCGCGTCGTCGTCCGCTGAGTCGGCCATATCTTCTCTTGCGCTGAAACGTGTATAAGCCTAGGCCCGACGGTCACATCGCGCCGGCGACGCCGCTACCGATGGCGGCCCCGCAGTTCCCACAGGCCACGAGGTAGAACCGCTTGGAGGCCGTGAAGAAGCCCGTCGTCGAGTCCATGTCGAGGAACTCCACGTCGTCCTGGTCGGTCATCTCCGCGTCGCACTCGGGGCAGTGGACCATCAGGCCGCACCTCCGTTGGACTTCGCGCCGGCGACGCCGCTACCGATGGTCACGCCGCAGGCCGCGCAGTTGGCCGTGTAGAACCGCTTGGAGGCTTTGATGAAGCCGACCGCGGAGTCCACTTCGACGAACTCGATGTCGTCGGCCGTTTCGAGCGAGGTCTCACAGTCAGGGCAGTGTACCATACACTCGTCTCTCCGATCGAATCCACGAAAGTCTTGTGTCGATCCTCCGGTTGGTTCCCGCCCGCTCACGCCGTCTCGGTCGCCAGCGCTTCCCCGAGTTCGAGCGTGATCGACACCTCGACGGGGGCCGGCCCCGGCGCGGTCGACTGGTCGGTGTAGTCGAGCGCGAACAGGTACTCGCCGCGCGCCAACTGTTTCGTCACGGACGCGGCAGTCACGCCCACGCGGCTGTACTCGGTGACGACCGACACGTCGCGCGCTCCGTCCTGAAACCGGTCGTAGGCGTCGCGCTCGAACACGAGGCAGTCCACGGGCGTGTCGCCGTCGACCGACACCTCGTAGTCGAGAACGTCGCCGCTCGCCCGCTCGGAGTTGGTGAGCGCGACGGCCTGAAACTCGCCCGGCTCGAGCGTCGCCGTCCCCTCCCACTGGAAGGAGCGAAACGCCCGCCGCTCGTCGCCGGAGTAGTCGTCGGCGTGGTCGGGCGCGCCGTCGCCGTCGCGGTCCGGGCGGGGCGTCGGCGTCGACCTGTCGCCGAATCCGACACAGCCGCTCCCGAGCGCGGTCGTCCCCGCCACGAACGCTCGTCGCGTCAGTCTCACCGGCGCTCACTGCTCCCGGGAGTCGGCTCTCGGGAGCGGTCGCCCGTCCCAGTCACGCCTCGTCTCCCATCCCCCCGAGGTCCGTGACGTCGGTGTACACGGCGTAGGCCGACTCGTCGTCGGTCGGCGAGTCGATCGGAATCGCGTGCAGTCGGAACTCCCGGGCCCCGTCGACCGTCTCCCGGGTCACCTCCCAGACAGTGGCTTCCCCGGCCCTCGTCCGCTCGGTGACGGCCCGCGCACGCTCGGCCTGCGCTTTCGACCCTGTCACGATGTCGTCGATGTTCCGGCCGACGGGGTCCGTCCCCGGCGGAACGAACACCTCCTCGAACGCGGGGTTGACGCTCTGGATGAGCGGCTCGTCGTCTTCGAACGTGACCGACGCGATGGCGTTGGACGTGTGCGTGAACAGCACCTCGTACCGGCGCGTCGACTCGGCCGCCCGCCGTTCGGCCCGCCGCTGTGCCACCGCGTTCGCGAGGCGGTTCGCCAGGAGTTCGTACTGCTTCGTCCCGCGCTCCTTCTGGAGGTAGTCGGTGACGCCCGCCGAGATGGCCTCGCTGGCGACCGCCTCGCTCCCCTTCCCGGTGAACAGCACGAACGGCAGGTCCGGGAACTCCTCGCGGACGCGTTCGAGGAACTCGATGCCGTTCCTGCCGGGCATCTCGTAGTCCGAAACCACGCAGTCGAAGGCCTCGCTCGCCAGCAGCGAGAGGGCTTCGCTGGCCCGGTGAGCGGTCGTCACCGCGAATCGCTCGTCGCCGCGCTCCAGGAACGTCGCTGTCAGCTCCGCGAAATCGGGGTCGTCGTCGACGTGGAGGACGCGAGTTTCGTCACGCAAACTGACTGTACTGTTGCGATGTTCCCGGAAAAGCGTTCCGTCAACTCACGGGCTGATTACATGACCGACCGCTGACCGCACGGCGGCCGTCTCCCGAAGGGAAAGGTATAGCACCGTCGCTACCGGACGTTGCGATATCATGACTACGACCGGTGAGGAACGCGAGCGGGGGTTCGACCACACGGAGATCGAGCCCCGGTGGCAGCGCACGTGGGAGGACGCCGACGTGTTCCGGATCGCGGACGACGAGACGGACCCCGAGTACGTCCTGGCGATGTTCCCCTACACTTCCGGGAGCCTCCACATGGGCCACGTCCGGAACTACACCATCACGGACGCCTTCGCCCGATTCGAGCGGATGCGCGGCGAGAGCGTCCTGCACCCGATGGGCTGGGACTCCTTCGGCCTGCCCGCCGAGAACGCCGCCGAGGAGCGCGATACCAACCCCCGGGACTGGACGATGCAGTGCATCGAGTCGATGCGCGACCAGCTGAAGGAGATGGGCTTCGGCTACGACTGGGAGCGCGAACTCGCGACCTGCGAGCCGGAGTACTACCGCTGGAACCAGTGGCTGTTCAAGCAGTTTCGCGAGGCGGGGCTGGTCGAGCGCCAGGCCGCCGAGCTGAACTGGTGTCCCTCCTGCGAGACGGTGCTGGCCGACGAGCAGGTCGAGGGCGAGGCCGAACTCTGCTGGCGGTGTGACACGCCCATCGAGCACCGCGAGATGGACCAGTGGTTCTTCACCATCACCGACTACGCCGAGGAACTGCTGACAGCGCTCGACGACCTCGACGGCTGGCCGAACAACGTCCGGGAGATGCAGCGCAACTGGATCGGCAAGCAGGAGGGCGCGAGCGTCGCCTTCGAGGTCGGCGACTACGGCGCGGTCGACATCTTCACCACCCGGCTCGACACCATCCACGGCGCGACCTACTTCTCGCTGGCCCCCGGCCACCCGGTCGCACAGGCGATAGCCGAGGAGAACGAGGACGTCGCCGAGTACGTCGAGATGGCCGAGGCGGCCGACGAGGACGACCTCGACGTGACCTCCGGCGTGTTCACCGGCGAGTACGCGACCAACCCCGCCACCGGCGAGGAGATTCCCGTCTACGTCGCCGACTACGTGCTCACCGACGTGGGGACGGGCGCGCTGTACGCCGTGCCTGCCCACGACGAGCGCGACCACGAGTTCGCCGAGGCCCACGACATCGACATCGTGCAGGTCGTCGAACCGACGGAGGACGCCGACGTGGCCCCCGAGGACGTCGACGTGCAGGAGGCGGCCTACACCGAGGACGGCCGCCTCGTCAACAGCGGCGAGTTCGACGGCCTCACGAGCGAGGCGGCGCGCGACCGCTTCGTCGACGAGTTCGACGGCGAGCACCGCACGGAGTACAACCTCCGGGACTGGGGCATCTCGCGCCAGCGCTACTGGGGGACGCCCATCCCGATGATTCGCTGCGACGACTGCGGCTACGTGGAGGTCCCCGACGAGGACCTGCCCGTCGAACTGCCGGAGTTCGTCCACACGACCGGCAATCCGCTCGACGCCGCCGAGGAGTGGAAGCACGTCGACTGTCCGGACTGCGGGGCCGACGCCGTCCGCGAGACGGACACGATGGACACGTTCGTCGACTCCTCGTGGTACTTCCTGCGCTTTCTCTCGCCACAGTTCGAGGATGCGCCCTTCGATCAGACGACCGCCGACGAGTGGCTTCCGGTCGACGTGTACGTCGGCGGCGAGGAGCACGCCGTCCTCCACCTGCTGTACATCCGCTTCTTCGCTCGGGCGCTCTCGGACATCGGCCTGCTCGACCGCGACGAACCCGTCGAGCGGCTCATCAATCAGGGAACGGTGCTCCACGGCGGCGAGAAGATGTCCAAGTCGAAGGGCAACGACATCGCGCCCCACGAGTACGGGGCCGAGACGACGCGGCTGTTCGTCCTCTCTGCGGCCCACCCCTCCCAGGACTTCGAGTGGACCGTCAAGGACGTCTCGACGGCCTACGACTTCCAGCAGACGCTCTACCGCCTCGTCGCGGAGTACGCCGACGGGATGGACGCGCGAACCGAGAGCGCCGACCACGACGCCTACCTCGAACGCGAAATCGACCGGACCATCGCGGCCGTCACCGAGGAGTACGAGCGCTTCCGCTTTCACCGGGTCGTCGGCGAGCTCCAGCGCTTCGCCCGCCTGCTCGGCCGGTACGCGAGCCACGACCGCCCGTACAAGTTCGCCTACGGCCGCGGCCTGCGGGTGTTGACCGCGCTGGTCGCCCCCATCGCGCCGTTCCTCGCCGAGGAGATGTGGCACCTGCTCGACGAGGACGGCCTCGTCGCCGAGCGTCACTGGCCCGAGTCGCTACGCGACGTGGACGACTACCGTCTCGAACGCGAGGTCGTCCGGCGCACGCTCGACGACGTGCGCGACATCACCGAGGTGGTCGACATCGAGGAACCGGACGAGATCGAACTCGTCGTCGCCGCCGACTGGAAGTACCGGGCCTACGAAATCGCCCGCGAAGCGGACCCGGACGCCGCCATCGTCGGCGAGATCATGGCCGACGAGGGAATCAAAGCCCACGGCGACGCGGCCGCCGACTACGCCGGGGACCTGGCCGACCGCGGGGCCGGGCTGGAACCGATCGTCGACGGCGAGCGCGAACTCGACGTGCTCCGGCAGGCCGCGTGGCTGTTCGAGGACGAGTTCGGCAGCGAAGTCACCGTCCGGCGGGCGACCGACGGCGACGACCTCGCGGCGAAGGCGCGGCCGAACAAGCCCGCCATCCACATCTCCTGAGCGGCGCGTCGGCGGTCGCCCCGTACCCCGGTCAATCGCTTGGTCGCGTCGCCCCGTTAGTCGCTCGCGGCCGTCGCGTCGCCCCGGACGGCGTCGTGGGCCTCGGTGACCGCGTGGAGCAGGCGGTCGCGGCGCTCGTGGTACGCCAGGTGCGAGCGACAGTCGCAGTCAGAACAGCCGAAGCCGTCGACGCGGCCGAACCCCTCGGCCGCCGACGCGACGGCGCACTCCGCGTCGGCCGCCGTCGTCACGACGCGGTCGATGGCCGTGGCCGCGTCGCCCAGCAGGTAGTCGACGTGCCAGTGGCGGGTGTCGTTCTCGCCGGTCGCGACGGCGCGGTGTCTGTCGACGCGGCCGAACCCGCCGCTCCCCAGCGCGCTCCCGGTGTAGGCGTACCACCCCGCCGGGAACGGCCGCTCGCCGAGCGCGCCGACCTCGATGGCGTCGTCGGCGCGCCGTTCGAGCACGAGCGTGTACGTCCCCCCGGACATCCCCGCTCAGGCCCCGATGTCGGCGTCGGCGGCGAGGGCGTCGAAGCCGTCGAGACGGAACTCCCGGGAGTCGGTGCAGTCCTCGTTCTCGGCGGCGAGTTCGCCGACGGCCCAGTCGAAGCGGTGGGCGAACGCCTCGTAGGGCGCGTCGTCGAGCAGGTCGGTGACGCGCTGGGCGGTCAGGTCCTCGTCGTACTCCTCGGCGAAGGCGGCGGCGTTCTCGGCCGCGGTCTGTGCGGTCTCGTCGTCGGTCTCCTCGGCGAACGTCGAAGCGAGCGTCTCGCGCAGGTCTGACATACGCGAGGGCACGCGTCGGGGCCACGTATGCGTTCTGGAACGGACTGACGGGTGTGTGGCGTCCCCGACCGCCACGGCGCGACGCCCGGGCGTTTCTTGTGCGCGCCGCGACAACAACGGACCGATGCCATCCCTCCGCGACAGTCCGACCGCGGTCACGCTCGCCCTCCTCGCCGGCGTCTTCGCCGTCGAGCAGGTCGTCGGGCTGGTCGGTCCCGAACGGGGCCTGTTCGCCCTCTCGCCGCCGCTGTTCGAGCGCCCGTGGACGCTCGTGACCAGCGTGTACGCCCACGCCAGCCTCTCGCACCTGCTCGCGAACGCCGTCGGCCTCGCCCTGGCCGGGGCCATCGTCGAGCGCCGGGCGACGCGGGTCCGGTTCCACGCCTTCTTCGCCTCGACCGGCGCGCTGGCCGGCGTCTCGCAGGTCTCCCTTGCAGGTCTGGTCGGGCCGTTCGTCCCCGGAATGGTCAGTCACGTCTCGGTGCTGGGGGCCAGCGGCGCGGTCTTCGCGCTCTTTGGCTACCTGCTCGCGGCCAATCGGCTGACCGACACTCTCGTCGGCGGGTTCGAACTGCCGGCGCGCGTCCAGCTCGGCCTCGCCGCGCTCGTCGCCGCCGCGATTACGCTCGTGACGGCGAATCCGGGCGTCGCGCTTGTCGCGCACTTCACCGGCCTCCTGCTCGGCTTTCTCGCCGGTCGCGTCCACCTGCTTCGCCCGACTGACGCCCGCAGACCGGCTTCGGGCGCGAACACCTGACGCCGGTCGCCGTCGCACGACGGGGCGGCGATCGCCGCACCTGGTAGACGCCTGATAACAATATGCACAGAGAACGAACAGCGAAGTATGCGGGAGCGTAACACGAAAACGGTCGACCCACCGCTCGGGAAGTGCCCGGCCTGTGACGAGACCATCCCGGCGGCGAACCTCGTCGTCGCGTACGAAGTTGCCGGCGATTGGCCTCGGATGCTCGCCGAGTGTCCGACGTGCGCCGAACCGGTGACGCCGGTGTGAGCCGACCCGAACCGACCGACGTCCGACGGATGAATGTGTATAGCCACGCCGACGCCGTCGGGGTATAGGTGTAGTAACCACCGATTAGCCGCCGACCCTCGAGTACCGAATCAATGCAACCCACGCCAACGCAGGTGACCGACGGTGGACCAGTCGAGTAGCGACGGCCGCACGCTCCCCGCTCCCGGGGGGACGGGGCGGCCGAACCGCTCCGCGAGTGCCGCCGCCCTCCGAGCCGTCGTCGTCGCGGCGCGCTGGGGGTGGGGACTCGCCCTCTTCGCCGTCCGCCCCGTCGCATTCTGGGGGGCCGTCGTCCTCCCGCTCGTGTATCTCCCCGCGCTCTACGGGGTCGGTGCGGTCGGGTACCGGCCGCTGTTGCTCGAACTCCTCGCGCTCCACGTCGTCAGCATCCTCCTCGGCCACGGCCACTCGCCGTTCTGGACTCGCTCGTGACCGCTTACTCCGGGTGTCAGCGTTCCCCGTCCGATGACCGTCCTCTCGTCTCCACTCGGGAGCGTCGGCTCCGTTCCAGTCGAAACGATGGGGGTGTGTTCAACCGTCCCACGTCAGTAGTAGTCACCGAATAACTGCTCGTCGAGCCGGCCAGTCACCGTTTCGGCGAGCGTCTCGAGATTCACGGCGTCCTCTCGGTTGTACGACACCAGCGTTTCGAGTGCACCGTCGCGGCCCTGCTCGTGCTCGCGCCAGAGCCGAACCGCGTCCCGCCCCGAGATGTCGGGTCGGTCGCGCTCGATGCCGATGTCGCGCTCGACCTGCTTGAGCCCGCCGGAGAGCCCGATTTTCTTGCAGGTGTACATCAAATCCAGGTGCGGGCGGTCGAGGTCGACGTCGAAGTTCGCCTCGAGGAAGGGAACGTCGAAGCGCTTGCCGTTGAACGTCACCAGGAGGTCGGCGCCGTCGAAGGCCGCCCGGAGGTTTTCGGCCGTCAGGTCGTCGCCGGCCACCAGGGTCTTCGTGTCGCCGTCCTGGTGGAGGCTCACGGTCGTCACCCGATTGCGGTCCTGGTCGAGCCCCGTCGTCTCGATGTCGAAGAAACAGGCCCGGTCGCTGAACGTCTCGTACAGCCGCCAGCGCTCCCCGCTCGGGAACGCCCGGTCGAAGTAGGGCACGTCAGTCGCCGCGAGGCGGTCTCTCCCCTCGTCGATGAACTGCTGGATGCGCTCGCCGCGCTGTCCGCCGACGACGGACGGCTCGAACTCGTCCCAGTGGGTGACGCCCGCTTCCCAGATGGACCGCTCTGTCTTCTCGCCGACGCCGTCGGTGCCGATGAAACTGTTCTCGACGCGCACGCTCTCGGGTACAGGCCAGGCCGTATGTAAGCCCGTCGGTGCGCGCTGTCCGCTCGGGCGCTACCGGCCGCACATCGAGAGCACGCTGTCGTAGACGGTGCCGTCGTCCAGCGGGACGACGACCGTGCTTCCGCAGTGGTCGCAGGCGGACCGGGCCTGATCGAACGTTCGCTCACAGAGGGGACAGACGAACCGCGAGGCGCTTGCTTCGGGCATGACCGAACGGACGGCCGCCACGAGGAAACCCCCGGTCGCTATGTGTATTTCGCGCCCGTCGTCCGGACGCTAACGATATAGCCGTCCCGGGGGGTCGGACCGTCGGCGTTCGGTCACCCGCTCAATCAGTGCTACTCTTTCCCATATCTTGAATACCGGCACGGTTCGAGTATCAGGGTATGGGTGGTGGGACACCTGACGACGGCGAGATCAGCGCTGGCGCACCGCTCCTCGCTCGCGCCCTCGACCGAACCGGCGTCACCGGTCTCGCCCCGACTGCTCGGCTCCCGGTCGACCTCGGTCCGCTCGCGTGGTACGCGCTCGCCGTCGTCGCGGTCGAACTGGTGGGCCTCCAGGGATACCGACTGGTGACCGGACAGGTGCTGACGTTCGTCCAGAACCCGCTGTGGCTGCTCAGACCGTTGGTGTTGCTCGGCGCGGCGCTGGCGACCGAACAGCTGTACCGGCGCTACGACCGGGCGCTCGTCCGGAGCAACGTCGAAAGCCGCGTCGCGGACCCCGACCGCTTCGACGGCCTCGTCCCGGACCGCCTCACCGCGCTTCTGGTCGCGCTCGGCGTCGGCTTCACCGTCGTCAATGCCGCGGTCGTCCTCACGGTTCCACAGCTCTACGCCGCCGGCGGCGCGACTCGCGTGGTCCGCTTCCTCGTCGTGACGCCCTTCGGCTACGTGCCCGTGCTGGCGTCCTTCCTCGCGACCTACGTCGCCGTCGAGGTCGTGTTGCCCCGCCGCATCGCGGCCGCGGACGTGCCACTCGACTACCTCGACCCGGAGCGACTGGGCGGGATGCGCCCCGTCGGCGAACTCCTCAAGCTCGCTTACTACTACCTCATGGTCGGCCTCGTCGCCTACGCCGTCGCGACGTACGGCCCGTACGTCCTCGGCGGCGCGTTCGCCTACCGCGCGCTCGACGCGCCGGGACTGGCGGTCAACGCCCTCTTCACCGCCGTCTGGCTGCTCGCCGTCGGCGTCATGGCCGCCGGCATCTACGTCCTCCATCAGCACATGGCGCGTCAGAAGCGCGAGCGCCTCTACGAACTCGACCGGCGGGCTCGGGACCACGTCGACGACCCCTGGGACATCCGGTCGTTCGACGCGCTCGACCCGCCGCCCGAGTACCAGCGCTACCGCAAGCGGGTCGAACTCGTCACCGCGACGAAGGAGTACCCGGCGACGTTCACGATGTGGTCCCAGCTGGTCGTCGGCGTCGTGCTCCCGAAGGCGCTTCAGTTGGTGCTGGCCGCGGCCTGAGCGAGCGAAAACACGAAGCGGCCGGCCGCCGCAGTGCCGGGTATGACGACGTTCCTCCTCGCGACGACCTCCGTCCACGTCACCGCGGCCGCCGCCGACTACCTCCAGGACCGACTCGACCCGGCCGGCGACGACCGCGTCGTCGTGGTCGCGGTCAGCGAACCCGACGCCCCAGCCCGGGACGCGGGCGACGCCCTCAACGTGGCGCGCTCGCGGCTCGCGGAGTTCGTGCCCACGACGGAAACGAGGGATGGCGACCCGGTCGAGCAACTCCTCGCGGCCATCGACGACCACGACCCCGACGAAGTCCTTCTCGGCGCGGGCGGCGACGGCGACGGGGTCGGGGAGACGGCCAGCGCGCTCATCGCGCGGGCCGACAGGCCGGTCGTGGTCGTCCCGCTCGCCTAACGCGAGAACAGCCCCGACTCCTCGAAGGTCAGCCCCAGGTCGACGCCGAGCAGGGCCTCGGTCATCGAAGCGAGCGCCGGTGCGACCTCCGCGTCGGGGTCGGTGGCGAGCGGGGTCGGCGCGGTCGGGTCGATGCGCGGAATCGCGTGGTCGGCGTCCGAGAGCGACGGTCCATCGCCGACCCCCGTCGCCACGACGGCGTCGGCCGGCGCGCCGATGTCTCGCAGTCGGCCCTGCTGTCGCGGGAGTGCGTCGCTGCCCCGCTCGCTCTCCGGAACGACCAGCGCACGCGTTTCGGTGGTCGTGACGGCCGCGACGGCCTGGTTCGCCGCGACCGGCGGCACGTCGAGCAGGACGCGGTCGAACCGGCCGGTCAGTTCGTCGACCGCGCTCTCCAGCGTCTGTGCGCTCTCGGGCGACTTCGCCCGAGCGAGTCGCTCGAACGGAGCGTGGGCCGGACACAGCGCGACCCGGCCGTCGGCGTCCAGTTCCAGTTCGTACAGTGCCTCGTCGACCGGCGCGTCGCCGAGCGCCACCGCCGTCGCGTCGGCGTCGATGCGGCCCTCGACGTACCTCGCCAGCCCCTGCGTGGCGAAGGCCGCGTCGACGACGGCCACCCGTTCGCCGCCGCGGGCCAGCGTCGCCGCCGTCTCCACCGTCAGCCTGGTCGTTCCCGCCCCTCCGATACACCCCGCGAACGCGAGCGTCGAAACCCCCATACCGTTTCTCGTGGGCTATCTTTCGATAAAAAGATACGGAAAGTTATTCGAGACCGGCGGCGATGTCGTCCTCGATGGCGTCGAGTTCGTCGTCGGAGAGGTCCGGGCGGTCGGTGACGAGCGCGTGGATGGGGCGGCCGCCGTCCTCGGCGAAGCGCGGGACGATGTGGGCGTGGACGTGCGGGACCTCCTGGCCCGCCTCCTCGCCGTTGTTGAACGCGACGGTGCTGGCCGGGGCGTCGACGGCCGACTCGACGGCCGGGACGAGTTCGTGGACGGTCGACAGAACCGCGCTGGCCACGTCGGCGGGCGTGTCGTTCAGGCGCTCGTGGTGGGCCTTCGGGATGACGAGCGTGTGGCCCGGCGCGAGCGGGTTCGCGTCGAGGAACGCCAGGACGGCGTCGTCCTCGTAGACGGTGCGGCTGGGGATGTCGCCGGCGACGATCTGACAGAAGATGCAGTCCTCGGACATGGACGGCTGTGGGGCCGGCGGTCACATGAAGGTTCTAGGTCCCGGCGGCGTCCCCGACCGTCTCGGCGATGGCGGCGACGTACTCCTCGCGGTCGTAGCCCAGTCGCGAGCGCCACACCTCCTGATACGAGGGGTGGAGCAGCGGGACGACGGGCACGCCCAGCGCCTCGCTCGGGCGGGGATCGAGCACGCCGTCGAGGAAGCCGTCGAGAGACGCGTCGTCGAGCGCGAGGACCGTCTCTGTGGCGTGTTTCCCGGTCGTCACGACGACGTCTGGGTCGACCGCCTCGACTTCCCTGACGAGGTACGGCCGGCAGTTCGACAGCTCCGCCTCGCTCGGGTCGCGGTTCCCCGGCGGGTGGCACTTCACCGCGTTCGTGAGGTAACAGGAGTCGTGGCCGTAGCCGGCGTCGGCCAGCAGGTCGCGGACCTTCCGGCCGGAGCGCCGCGAGGTGTAGGCCATGCCGGTCAGATTGCCGCCGCGCCAGCGCTCGGCGTCCGGGTCGCCCTCGGCCGGGGCCTCGCCGACGACCACGAGGGCGGCGTCCAGCGGGCCGTTGCCCCACGAGATGCAGGTCCGGCTCTCGGCGAGGGCCGGGCAGCGCCGGCACTCGTCGGCGAGGGCGAGTCTGGCCTCGTCGTCGGGGAACTCGGGCACACGCGAGGGCACGGCCGTCGGCGGCAAAGCCGTGGCGGTCGCCACCACAAGAGGTTTGCCGCTGGTCGCCGCCTCAGCGCGTGTATGCCCTCCTACGAATACAAGACGCTCGACGTCGACACCGGGATGTTCGGTGGCAGCAGCGTTCCCATCGACGAACTGAACGACCTCGGTGCCGACGGGTGGGAAGTCGTCGCACCGATAACCGAAAACAGCGGGCAGACCGCCGGGCTCATCCTCCAGCGCGAGGTCTGACTCTCGGCGCGGCCGCCCTCGCCGTGCGTTCCCGGCCGCTCACACGCACAATCGATTGTCCTTTATTGCCGGCGGCGGATGGAACGGGTATGGAACGTTTCGCCGCTGTCGACGACCAGTACGACCCCGAGGACGTGGAGGAGGGGGTCTTCTCCTACTGGGACGACGTCGACGCCTACGAGCAGACGAAGGCCCACCGCGCCGACGGCGAGGACTACTTCTTCGTCGACGGGCCGCCCTACACCTCCGGCGCGGCCCACATGGGGACGACGTGGAACAAGACCCTGAAGGACTGCTACATCCGCTACCTGCGGATGCAGGGTTACGACGTGACGGACCGGCCGGGCTACGACATGCACGGCCTCCCCATCGAGACGAAAGTCGAGGAGCGCCTGGACTTCGAGAACAAGAAGGACATCGAGGCCTTCGGCGAGGAGAACTTCATCGAGGAGTGCAAGGAGTTCGCCGAGGAGCAACTGGAGGGCCTCCAGTCGGACTTCCAGGACTTCGGCGTCTGGATGGACTGGGACGACCCGTATAAAACAGTGAACCCCGAGTACATGGAGGCCGCGTGGTGGGGCTTCCAGCGCGCCCACGAGCGCGGCCTCGTCGAGCAGGGCCAGCGCTCCATCAATCAGTGTCCGCGCTGTGAGACCGCAATCGCCAACAACGAGGTCGAACGCGAGGAGGTCGGGAAGCCGTCTATATACGTCAAATTCCAGCTTTCGGACCGCGAGGGCAGTCTGGTCATCTGGACGACGACGCCGTGGACCATCCCCGCCAACACCTTCGTCGCCGTCGACGGCGACGTGACCTATCAGGGCGTTCGCGCGACGAAGGACGGCGAGGAGGAAGTCCTCTACATCGCCGAACCGCGCGTCGAGGACGTCCTCTCGAAGGGTCGCTACGACGACTTCGAGGTACTCGAGGCGGTCACCGGCGAGGAGATGGTCGGCTGGGAGTACGACCATCCGCTGGCCGAGGAAGTGCCGGACCACGCCAGCGGCGAGGGGTCCCTGCAGGTCTACACCGCCGAGTACGTCGACGCCGAGGACCAGACCGGCCTCGTCCACTCCGCGCCCGGCCACGGTGAAGAGGACTTCGAGCGCGGCCAGGAACTCGGACTCGAAATCTTCTGTCCGGTCGGCTCCGACGGCGTCTACACCGACCAGGGCGGCGACTACGCCGGCACGTTCGTCCGCGACGCCAACGACGACGTCATCGCGGACCTAGAGGCGAAGGACGCGCTTCTGGCCAGCGAGTCGGGGTACACCGTCAACGAGGGCCACTGCTGGCGCTGTAACACCGGTATCGTCCGCATCGTCACCGACCAGTGGTTCATCACGGTCACCGACATCAAGGACGAACTGCTCGAGAACATCGAGGACAGCGAGTGGTACCCGCAGTGGGCCCGCGACAACCGCTTCCGCGACTTCGTCGAGGACGCGCCGGACTGGAACGTCTCGCGCCAGCGCTACTGGGGCATTCCCATCCCCATCTGGCTCCCCGATGACTGGAGCGGCGACATGGACGACGCCATCGTCGTCGGCGACCGCGAGGAGCTGGCCGAGCGCGTCGACCAGGATATCGACCCCGATACCGTCGACCTCCACAAGGGCACCGTCGACGACCTCACGATCACCGAGGACGGGACGACCTACACCCGCGTCGGCGACGTCTTCGACGTCTGGCTCGACTCCTCCGTCGCGACGTGGGGCACCGTCGACTACCCCGAGCAGACGGAGGACTTCGAGAAGCTCTGGCCCGCCGACCTCATCATGGAGGCCCACGACCAGACCCGCGGGTGGTTCTGGTCCCAACTGGGCATGAGCACCGCCGCGACGGGCGAGATTCCGTACAAGCAGGTGCTGATGCACGGCTACGCCAACATGCCCGACGGCCGCGGGATGTCCAAGTCCAAGGGCATCCTGGTCGACCCTCACGAGGTCATCGACGAGCACGGCCGCGACCCGATGCGGCTGTTCCTCCTCTCTCAGACCGCACAGGGCGTCGACATGAACTTCTCGTGGGACGAAACCCAGGAGATGCAGCGGCGGCTCAACATCCTCTGGAACGTCGCGCGCTTCCCCCTGCCCTACATGCGCGCCGACGACTTCTCACCCGAGGAGACCACCGTCGAGGCCGTCCGCGACGACCTCGAACTCGTCGACGAGTGGGTCCTCTCGCGCCTCCAGAGCGTCGAGGCGGCGATGACCGAGTCGATGGACGACTTCGAGAACGACAAGGCCGTCGACGAACTGCTGGAGTTCGTCGTCGAGGACGTCTCCCGGTTCTACATCCAGGTCGTCCGCGAGCGGATGTGGGAGGAGGAAGACAGCGCCTCGAAACTGGCCGCCTACGCCACGCTGTACCGGGTGCTGGAGGAGGTCGCGGCCCTGTTCGCGCCGTTCGCGCCGTTTGTCGCCGAGGAAGTGTACGGCGCGCTCACCGGCGACGCCGGCCACCCGACGGTCCACATGTGCGACTGGCCGGAGGCCGACGACGACCTGCGCGACCCCGCCCTCGAACGCGAGATCGAGGTCGTGCGCGAGGTCGAGGAGGCGGGGTCCAACGCCCGCCAGCAGGCCGAGCGCAAGCTCCGCTGGCCCGTCACGCGCGTCGTCGTCGACGTCGACAGCGACGACGTGGCCGACGCCGTCCGTGCCCAGGAGGCCATCATCGCCGACCGCCTGAACGCCCGCGCCGTCGAGGTCGTCGGGGCCGACGCCGAGTGGGGCGAACTCGCCTACTCCGCCGAGGCCGACATGAGCGAACTCGGCCCGGCCTTCGGCGACGACGCCGGCCGCGTCATGAACGCGCTCAACGAGGCCCGCGTCGACGAGCCGTCGCTCGACGCCCTCGAAGCCGCCGTCGCGGACGCGCTCGGCGAGGCCGTCGACCTGACCGAGGAGATGGTCACCTTCCGCCGCGAGACGCCCGACGGCGTCACCGGCACCGAGTTCGCCGCGCTGGACGGCGGCGGCGTGGTCTACGTCGACACCGCGCTCACCGAAGACATCGAGAGCGAGGGCTACGCCCGCGAGGTCATCCGCCGCATTCAGGAGATGCGAAAGGACCTCGAACTCGACATCGAGGAGCGCATCGTCGTGGAGCTCGACATCGACGACGAGCGGGTCGCCGACCTGGTCGCCGAGCACGAGGCCCTCATCACCGAGGAGGTCCGCGCGGACGAACTCGGCGCGGTCGAGGACGGCCACCGCAAGACGTGGGACGTGGAGGGCATCGAGATGGAAATCGCGATTGCACCCGTGGCCGCTGCGGAAGCGTCGGACTGAGCCGGCCGTCCCGGAGCACGGGTCTCCCGCCGCGAAAATATAGGCCTGGACGACATTGTTATTTGGTAACAGTTAACGTGGGTGGCGTCGTAGCTGGGACTAGCGCTCGGTACCGACGACACGCCGGGGCGAGGGACGCGTCGAATCGGGCGCGCTGACAGGAGGAGCCAATGGCAGCGACATCGACACTGGAGGACAACAAGCGGCTCGCACGACAGATTCCCGAGGCGGTCGCGACCGAGGGCGACCTCGACCGCCTCGACGACATTTGCGCGGACGACGTCGTCGACCGGAGCCCGCTGGGCGTCGTGGAAGGTCCCGCGGCGCTGAAAGAACAGCTCGCGGGCGTCCGCGCCGCGTTCGGAGAGTTCTCGGCGACGGTCGAGGACATCGTCGCGGAGGGCGACACCGTCGCCATGCGCGTGACGCTGCGGGGGACACACCAGGGCGAGTTCATGGGCATCGAGGCGACCGGAGAGGCGGTCGAGGTCCAGAACATGGTGTTCACCCGCATCGAGGACGGCCTGATCGCGGAGCGGTGGGTCCAGCCGGACATGCTCGGTCTCATGGTGCAGGTCGGCGCGGTCGACCCGCCCGAGGCGTGAGTTCGCGCCGGCATTTTTTGACACAGTTGGCCGTCAACGACGACGCTGTGTGGGGTTTACGCCCGATACCGTAAGCGGTTAGCCCCCGCCTCGCCTGCGACGAGACAGTGACCGAGTCACGCGAACTCTACGCGCTGTATTTCACTCGCTTCGCGAACTCCTTCGGTATCGTGACGCTGCTGACGCTGCTGCCGACCTACATCGACCTGCTGGACCCGCAGGGATTCGTCCTCGGGATGTTCGCGACGGGGCTGACGCTGGCCCAGGCCGGGACCGTGATACCGGTGTCGTACCTCGGCGACCGCTTCGACAAGCGCTCCATCCTCGTCGGCGGCCTCGCGCTGGCCGCGGTGGTGTACGGGCTGTTCCCGCTGGTCGACACGAGCTGGGAGTTCGTGTTCGTCCGCGGCCTCCAGGGCGTCGCGGCCACCGTCGCGGGCCTCCTCGGCCTCGCGCTCGTGGGCCAACTCGCCCGCGACAGCGAGCGGGGCACCACCATCGGCACGTCGAACGCCTGGCGGTTCGCCGCGGCCATCGGCGGGTCGCTGTCGGCCGGCGCGCTGTACGACCGATTCGGGTTCGACGCCGTGTTCGGGCTCCTGTTGGTCATCTGTAGCGCCGCCGCGCTCGCGGTCTGGCTGTGGGTCGACCCGGACGAGACCACGACCGACGGGTTCGCCTTCGCCGACCTCGCGATGAACCGCCGCATCCTGACCATCACGAGCTTCCGCGCGCAGTACGCCGTCGCGGTGACGCTGGTTCGGACGTGGGTCCCCATCTTCGCCGGCGTCGCCGCCGCGAGGGGCGGTCTCGGCTACAACGCGGCGATAAACGGCGCGACGGCGGTCGCGGTGGTGCTGGCCGCCGAGAAGTTCACGAACATGCTCGCTCAGCCCTACACCGGGTCGCTGTCCGACCGGTTCGGCCGCGCGCGGTTCGTCTTCGTCGGCGGCCTGTGCTACGGCGCGGTCGCGCTGGCCGTCCCGTTCACGCCGGCCGTCGGCGCGGCGCTCGGCCTGCCCGAGAGCTACCCGTTCTTCGGGTCGCTGTCGGCCGCATTCTTGCCGCTGGTTGCCCTGAACGCGCTCCTCGGCATCGCCGACTCCATCCGCGAGCCGGCGAGCATGGCGCTGTTCGCCGACGAGGGGTCCGGCAGCGGCGTCGCGTCCAGTTTCGGCGTCCGCTCGCTGGTGTGGCGGCCCGGCTCGGTGCTCGCGCCGCTGGCCGGCGGCTGGCTGACGACGAACGCCGGGATGGAGTGGGTGTTCTACCTCGGCGCGGCGTCGGCCTTTACCGGCGTCGCCGCGTTCTTGGGCATCCTCACCTACCGCCACGGATGGGGCGGGCTGGCCGAGTGGTGACTACAGCTCCTCGGCGACGACCGGCGCGGCGCTGACTTCGCTGACGGCGCGTTCGAGCGTGTCCGTCCCGTAGACGGCTTCGACGCCCGCGCCGTTGAGCTTCGTCAGCGCGTTGCTCGCCAGCATCGGGTGGACGCAGGTGACGAAGACCCGCTGGGCGTTCCGGTCGTCGAGGACGCCGACTGACTCGCTCATCGTCGACCCCGTGGCGATGATGTCGTCGACCAGCACCACGTCGCGGCCCTCGACCGGCGCGTCGCTGGGCCGGATCTCGATGTCGCCGGTGTCGTAGTCGCGCTCCTTCTCGAAGAAGTCCGTCTCGCCCTCGCCGGCGGCGTTCCGGACCGTTCTGGCGAGGTCGATCGCGCCCTCGTCGGGCGAGAGGAAGAGCGGGTCTTCGAGGGTGTCCGGCAGGGGGTCGGCGAGGACGCTCGCGGCGTCGACGTGAGTGGCCGGCACGTCGAAGAAGTCGCAGACGGCCGGTTCGTGGGGATTGACGGTAATCACGCGGTCGGTCCCGGTCGAGATCGCCCGGGCTATCGCCCGCGAGGAGACCGGTTCGCCGGATTTGAACGCCTCGTCCTGGCGGGCGTAGCCCATGTACGGCAGGACGGTGACGACCTCGCTGGCCCCGCTCTCGCGGGCCGCGTCCTGCAACTGGAGCACCTGCACGTGCGCGTCGCTGTCGACGGTCGAGGCGACGACGACGGCCCGCTCGCCCGAGACCGCCTCGGGCACGCGGACGACGTGCTCGCCGTCGGGGAACCGCTCGTACTCGACCCGTCCCAGCCGCTCGCCGGTCGCCTCGGCGAGGGCCGCCGCGAACGCCTGCGTGTCAGCCCCGGGGATAATCATATCGGGTGGGTCGCCGTCCGGGCTAAACCCTGTTTCGATTCCGCAACAGCGCCGTTCGCCGCTCCCGAGGGAAGTTTCGGGACGCCGTCGCCGTTCGCCGGTTGGTCGAGAGAATGCCTACGTGAGAAATCAGGCGACTGCGACCCCGGCGACCTCGGGGACGCCGAGCGAGCGCTGTCGCCACCCGCCTTGCCCGTCGGCGGTCGCCTCGGCCGCGGTGGCGACGAGGAAGGTCCCGGCCTCGGTGACGGCGTACACGTCGTCGCCGTGGACCACGTCGACCACGCGCTCGTCGACGGGGAGGGCACAGGGCTCCCAGGCCCCGTCGGTCAGTTCGTACAGCCCGTCTGCCGCGGCGGCGTGGACGCGCTCGCCGTCGGCGGCGACGGCCCGGTGGCTCCCCGAGCGGACCTCGGTCCAGTCGTCGCCGTCCCGCCGGTAGAGGCCGCTCTCGGTCGCGGCGTAGCCGGCGGCCACGTCGGTCGCCTCGGCCAGCCCCAGTCGGTCGAGCGAGGGGAGGGCGTAGACGCCGTCGGCCGCGGCGAGCAGACCGCCGCCGATGGCGCGCACGCCGTCGACGCGTCCGAGGTCGGACCACGTGCCGTCGGCGTAACGGGCGACGCGCCCGCCGCCGGCCGCGAGGAGGCCGGCCTCGTCGTAGCCGACCGCCGTCGCCGGGCCGAACCCCGTCGGCGCGAACCCGTCGTCCGTCAGTACCAGCACCGACTCGTCGGTGGCGACGGCGACCTCGCCGGCCGCGCCGGCCACGTCGCGAGCGGTACAGCGCTCGCTCAGGCTGAATCGCCCGATCTGGCCGCCGGCGGTCTCGACCCGCGTGACGCCCAGCCCCGACGCGACGTACGCGTGGGTCTCCGGGCGCTTCGCGCCGTACATCCGCTTTTCCGACAGCGCGATATCGTCGTCGCTCACTTCATATCGCCTCTTTGTACGCTTCGAGCGCATTCTCTACGTCTTCACCTGTGTGGGCATCACAGATGAACTGTGACTCGAACTGGTTCGCCGTGAGGAATACGCCCCGGTCTTTCATCTCGGGCCAGAACAGTCGCTCCCAGCGCTCGGTCTCGGCGCGCTTCACGTCGCCGCCGTTCTTCGGGCAGTGCTCGAAGCGGGGACAGGACTCCCGCTGCCGACAGCCGGCCTCGCAGTGTCCCTCGAAGGTATCGGGCGCGTTCCGGGTGAAGACGACCTTGAACATCGAGTCGCGGCCGACGACGGTGTACTCGGGGGCCTGGTCTTCGAGGATGTCCTGCAGGCCCGAGCGCAGTCGCTCGCCCAGCGAATTGACGTGGTCGTATACGTCGTGTTCAGCTGCATACCGGAGCGTCTCCAGGCCGGCGGCCATCGTGACGGGGTGGCCCGAGAACGTGCCCGACTGGAACACGTCGCCGGCGGGCGTGAACTGCTCGATTATCTCGCTCTTGCCGCCGATGGCGCCCACGGGGAAGCCTCCGCCGACGATCTTCCCGAACGTGGTGATGTCGGGGTCGATATCGAACGCGCCCTGGGCGCACTGGAGGCCGCCGACGCGGAAGCCGGTGATGACCTCGTCGAAAACGAGCAGGGAGCCGTGGTCGTCACACAGTTCGCGCAGCGTCTCGTGGTAGCCCTCGACCGGGTGGACGATGCCGTAGTTCCCGAGGATGGGTTCGGTGAGGACCGCGGCGATGTCGTCACCGTGTTCCTCGAACACCTCGCGGGCGGCCGCCTCGTCGTTGAACGGGACCGTCAGCGTGTGCTCGGCGAAGCTCTGGGGGATGCCGGGGCTGGAGGGTGCGGTGTGGTCGCCCTCGCCCTCGACCAGCGTCGACTCCTGTGCGCCGTGGTAGCCGCTCTGCATCACCACGATCTTGTCGCGACCGGTGTAACCGCGGGCCAGTCTGACCGCCGAGACCGTCGCCTCGGTCCCGCTGTTGACGAACCGGATCATCTCGACGCTCGGGACGTGCCGGGTGACGAACTCGGCCAGTTCGACCTCGACCTCCGTGGGCGCGCCGTACATCGGCCCCTCGGCGGCGCGCTGCTGGACCGCCGCCTGCACCGATTCGGGCATGTCGTGGCCCAGCAGGAGCGGCCCGTAGCCCAGCACGAAGTCGATGTAGCGGTTGCCGTCGGCGTCGACGACGTGGCCCCCGTCGCCCTTCTCGACGAAGAACGGGTACGGCCGGACCGCTCGGACCGAGGAGTTGACGCCGCCCGGCAGCACTGACAGGGCGCGGTCGTACAGCGCTCGCGACTGCTCGTGGTTCATACGCGGGCGTTCGACTGCTGCCAGAAAGAAACTGTTGTTAGCCGTCTGTGCGATTACGCCGGGCGGACCCGTCGCCAGCGCACCGGGATGAACGGATGTCCGAATTATCTCGGAAAGAAAGGATTTCGTAAAGAGTTACTGTTTTACACTGTGTGTTCATCTACATAGTCAACAGAATGCTAGCCGAATGTGCTGGAATATCGTGTATGGGTGGACGGACGGGCGTCTTTCGGGCGCGTGATTCGCCGTGAGCGACTGGGTGCCGACCACCTGCATGCGCTGTGCCGTCGGCTGCGGGCACATGCACCGGGCCGCGGACGTGGGGTACGGCATCGACACGGCCCGCGGCGACGCGGCCCACCCGGTCAGTCAGGGGCTGGCGTGTTCGCGCGGCATCAGCGAGAGCCAGGACCCCGACGGTGAGTGGCTCTCGCGACCGATGGTCCGCAGCGACGGCGAACTCCGTCAGACGACGTGGGACGTGGCGCTGGCCCGCGCCGTCGAGGGGCTCCAGGCGGTTCACGCTCGCGACCCGGACGCCGTGGCGATTCTCGGGAGCGGCCAGCAGACCAACGAGGCCGCCTACGCGCTCGGCAAACTCGCCCGCGGCGGCTTCGGCACGCGCAACTACGACGCCAACACGACGCTGTGCATGGCCAGCGCCGTCACCGCGTACTACCAGGCGTTCGGGAGCGACGCGCCGCCCTGTACCTACGCCGACATCGGCGAGGCCGACCGGCACGTCGTCTGGGGCGCGAACCCCGCCGTCGCCCACCCCGTGATGTTCCGCTGGATTCGCCAGGCCGCCGACGAGGACGACGTGGAGATCGTCGTCGTCGACCCCGTGCGCAGCGAGACGGCCGAGAACTCTGAACACCACGTCGCCCCGGACCCGGGCAAGGACCTCGCGCTCTCCCGGGCCGTCCTCGCGCGGCTGGTCGAGACCGGGCGGGTCGACCGCGCGTTCGTCGACGAGGCGACCGAGGGCTTCGAGGACCTCCTCGCCTCGCTGCCGGACGCCGAGGCGGCGGCCGGCGACGCCGGCGTCGAGATGGTCGACGTGGACCTGCTTGCGGACGCGCTCGACCAGCGGGCGCTCGTCTACTGGGGCATGGGCGTCAATCAGCACGTCCAGGGGACCGAAATCGCGCGGTCGCTCGTCGACCTGACGCTCGCCACGGGGAACCTCCGGCCCGGCGGCGGGCCGTTCTCGCTGACCGGCCAGGCCAACTCGATGGGGACGCGAATCTGCTCCTCGAAGGGCTCCTGGCCCGGCCAGCGCGCCTTCGAGGACCCCGACCATCGCCGCGTCGTCGCCGACCACTGGGACGTGCCGGTCGACCGCCTGCCGGACGACCCCGGCCCCGGCCCGGTCGGGATGCTCGAAGACGGTCCCGAGGCCGTCTGGACGGTCGCGACGAACCCTGTCGCCGGAATGCCGGAGGCCGAGCGCGTTCGGGAGACGCTCGACGACGCCTTCGTCGTCGCCCAGGACGCCTTCCACACGGAGACGACCGAAATCGCCGACGTGGTGCTGCCGGCGGCGACGTGGGGCGAGAGCGAGGGCACGACGACGAACATGGAGCGGACCATCTCCCGCGTTCGCGCGGCGACTGACGTGCCAAGCGGCGTCAAGCAGGACATCGACATCATCGCGACCATCGGCTCGCGGCTGTTCCCCGGGCTGTTCGACGACGACACGTCCCCCGACCCGGAAGCGATATTCGAGGAGTTCACCGCCCTGACGGAGGGGACCGTCGCCGACTGCTCGGGCATCACCTACGACCGTCTCGAGGACGTGCACGCGGTCAGGTGGCCCGCGCCCGACGAGGACAGCGCCGGCGGCTACCGCTACTACGAGGGCGGAGACGAGGAGTCGTGGTCGTTCCCGACCGGCACCGGCCGCGCGCAGTTCTCGACCGGCCGCCAGCGGGCGCTCCCCGAACCGGCCGACGACGAGTACCCGCTCACCCTCACCACCGCCCGCGAGGCCGACGGCTACAACACCGGCGTCCGCTCGCGCGGCGGCGAGGCCGGGCCGCTCGTCGCCCGCATCCATCCCGAGACGGTCGAGGAACACAGCGGCCTCGTCGCCGACGACCGGCTCGCCGTCGCGACCAGGCGCGGCTCCGTGACCGTCGACATCGACCGCGACGAGGGCGTCCCGCGGGGCATGGTCTGGCTGCCCATCCACCACCCGGCGACGAACCGCCTGACCCTCTCCGAGCGGGACCCGCAGTCGAACGAACCGCACTTCAAGCAGTGCGCCGCCCGCCTCGTCGCCCCGGAGGCCGAACTGCCGCCGGCCGCGGCGGACTGACGGCGCTCTGCACCATTGCCGGTCCCTGTGGGTCGGCTATTTGCACCGCTCGTCGACCGAAGGTTTCGCCGAACAGTCGAGACTTGCCTCAGTCGCTCCCGAGCGTCCCGGTTCGCGGGAGCCCGTTGCGCGTCACCGTCGACGACGTGTCGGGCGTCGCCAGGCGGACGGCGCACTGCTTGTAGTTCGGCTCGTTGGACTCGGGGTCGACGGCCGGCAGCGTCAGTTCGTTGACGGCGGTGTTGTGGATGTCCATCCAGAGGGTCCCCGGTGGGACGGCGTCGTCCGGCGCGAGGTCGACGGTCACGCTCCCGCGCCGCGATTCGACGACGGTCCGGCCGCGGTCGAACAGCTGGACGTACTGGCCGGCCGTCTCGGGGTGGATGCGGGCCGTCGGGACGCCGCCCTCGCCCGCTGCTCTGACGTCCGTGTTGTACGCCTCGGCGCGCCGCCCGGTCGTCAGCGTCAGCGGATAGGTCGCGTCCGTCGGTTCGGGGAGTCCCTCGAACGTCGGCTCCGTGAACTGCGCGCGCCCGGAGTCCGTCGGGAACGACCAGGTCTCGCCGTCGTCCGCGTCGGGGTCGTGGTACCGATACCCGCCTTCCGACGACTCGTCGGGCGCGGGCCACCTGACCGCCAGTTCCGCGTCGAGGCGGTCGTAGGTGATACCGGAACAGTCGGCCGGGGTGCCCTCGGTCAGCGCGGCGAACTCCTCGAAGACGGTCTCCGGGTCGACCGGCGGGCCGTCGAAGAGCGTCTCGTCGATGCGGTTGCCGATGGCGGCGATGATGTCGAGGTCCCGCCGGACGGTGTCGACCGTGTCGCTCACGGCGGTGACCTTCGAGACGCGCCGCTCCATGTTCATCGTCGTGCCCTCGCTTTCGCCCCACGTCGCCGCCGGCAACACCACGTCGGCGTACTCGACGGTCTCGGAGCGGAACGCGTCCTGCACGACGAGGAAGATGTCGTCGAGGGACCGCCTGACGTTCGTCGCGTCGGGCATCCCGACGACGGGGTTCGTCGCGACCGTCCAGCAGGCGTCGATGTGGCCGCGATTGATCTCGTCGACGATGCCGACCGGCCCCGGACCGGGCGAATCCGGGAGCCGACTCAGCGGCACGTCCCAGTGGTCGGCGACCGCCGCACGGTGGTCGTCGTCGGTGAAGGGCCGGTGACCCGGCCACGTCTCCTTGGAGGAGACGACGCGAGCGCCCATCGAGTTGGCCTGGCCGGTCAGCGAGAACGGGCCGCTGCCGGGCCCAACGTTCCCCGACGCCAGGCACAGATTGATGAGCGAGCGCGCGGCGTCGGTGCCGTTCGTGCTCTGGTTGACGCCCATCCCCCAGTAGACGAGCGTCCGGTCCTCGAAGGCGTCGGCCAGCGCGTCGACGGCCTCGACGGAGACGCCGGCGGTGGCCGCGGTGCGCTCGACCGCCGGGAGCGACTCGACGAGGGCCTCGTACCCGTCGGTGTAGTCGTCGACGAACGCGCGGTCGACCCGGTCGGTCTCGACCAGCCGCGCGAGGACCGCGCGCGCCAGTTCCACGTCCGTCCCGGCTTCGAGCTGGACGCACCGGTCGGCGTCTGCGGCGGTCTCGCTGCGCACGGGGTCGACGACGACGAGCCGACTGTCCGGGTCGCTCGCGCTGTCGAGAATCCAGCGGTAGAGGACCGGGTGTGCCGCGGCGGGGTTCGCGCCCCAGACCACGTGGGTCTCCGCCTTCGGGATGTCGTCGTAGGTACACGGCGGCGCGTCGCTGCCGAAGGCGTCGTAGTACGCCGTGACGGCCGATGACATACACAGCGTCGTGTTGGCGTCGAAGTGCTCGGTGCCGATGCCGGCGCGGGCGACCTTCCCGAGCGCGTAGGCGGCCTCGTTGGTCTGCTGGCCGCTCCCGAGGACGGCGATTCGGTTCGGGTCCTCCGCGATCGTCTGGATGAACTCCGAGGCGACGATGCCGAGCGCCGTCGTCCAGGACGTCGGCTTGAGCGTGTCGCCGCGCCGGACCAGCGGCTCCGTGAGCCACTCCCCGCTCGGGTTCTCGGTCTCTCTGATGCCGCGCTCGCAGGCGAGTCCGTTCGAGACCGGGTGGTTCCGGTTCCCGCGAACCGTGTCGATGCCGTACCCCTCGTCGACGCCGCGCTGTTGCTGTCCGCAGCCCACAGCACACCGCATACAGGTGGTTGGCTTCCAGTAGCTCATCTCGTGGGACAGTCGGCCGTCGGTTCGTCGCGCTGGTTTCGGGTACCGAGGCGCGTTCGGCCGCCGGCCGGCGGGCACCGGACGAGGCAGCGCGGACGCGAGTCGGTCCGTCGTTCGTCTCTCATTGTAATGTTATACGGCAAAGCATCTCGTGTTCGTACACGATATCGCCCTGTATATTGGGGATATTCATGTGAGCAGCCGAATAATACTTTCGCTGAAAGAAAATATCACAGAGCGCGTGACGCGCTACCACGGCCGTTCGATCCCTGCGCCGGTGGCACCCCCCGGGCGACACGACCCCTTCGGGTCCGAGGGTGCTCCGGAGTCGTTGCCGACAGAGGTGTTTCCGGCTCTCGGACACCGGTTCTCTACCGTCTCCCCCGAAGCTGCTGACCATTCAGCCACGCTCGCGAATCGCGGCTTGACGATTACACACTCAATTCGACGACTTCGTTGACGTTCGTAAGAATCGTCTTCCGGGCTCGGACAGAAACGATCGGATTGTCTGGATGTCTGAATCGAGCCAAAATATTCCGATTTTGTAAACGAACACCGTTATAATCCTCTGAACGATAGCATATACTGAATCAATGTGTTCGAACGTGGCGGAAATTCGGTGTAAAGATAACAAATTACAACAACAGTTCGGTCGGAGTGGTCGTTCGGCGACGGTCACGGGGGTGTCGCGATGGGACTGATCAAGATGACGAAGTACCGGACGCTGCTGCTGGCGACCATTGGCTTCAACTTCTCGTTTCTCATCTGGTTCTCGTTCGCGCCGTTCACGGGACCGATCGCGGAGGAGTTCGGTCTCACGACGGCCGAGATCGGCATCCTCGCCAGTTCGGCCATCTGGATGGCTCCCTTTGGCCGGATGCTGACCGGCTGGCTCTCCGATAAGTTCGGCGCGCCGGCCATCTTCGCCATCGTGCTGGCGTACGTCGGCGTGTTCTCGATGGCGAGCGCGTTCGCACAGGACTACTCCCTGTTCTTCGTGACGCGGCTCATCGTCGCGACGGCGGGCATCACGTTCGTCATCGGCATCCAGCACGTCGCCGAGTGGTTCGAAGAGGAGAACCTCGGACTGGCCGAGGGCATCTACGCCGGCGTCGGGAACGCCGGCGCGGCGGGCGGGGCGCTCGTCCTCCCGCGCGTCTTCGGCACCGGGTGGAGCGGGCCGCTGTTCGCCACGAGCTGGCGGGCCGCCTTCTTCTACACCGGTATCGTCTCCATCGTCCTCGCCGTCGCGTACTACGCGCTCGGCGAAGCCGCGAAGAGCGAGGAGAAGCGCCAGGCCACCAAGGACAACGCGAGCTTCACGGACTGGCTCCACACGGCGACGCGCTACGGGACCGTCGTCCTCGCGCTGGCGTACGTGATGTCGTTCGGCCTCGAACTCTCGATGAACGGCTGGCTCGCGACCTACTACCGCGAGGCGTTCAACCAGGACAACCTCGTCGTCGCGAGCACGTTCGCCGCGACGTTCTCCGTCGCCGCCGGCCTCCTGCGGCCCATCGGCGGCTACGTCAGCGACGTGCTCGCCCGCAAGGAGAAGAACATCCTGCCGTTCTTCACGGGCCGCTACCGCGAGCAGTGGACGTTCGTCACGCTGTGTTTCATCGTCGTGACGATGTTCGCGATGACGCTCGCCGGCCTCTCGGGCGTGCTGATGAACGCCGTCGTCATCGGCTTCCTCGTCGGCACGGCCTGTGCCTTCGCCGAGGGCTCCATCTTCGCGATGGTCCCCTCGATGTTCCCCAACAGCTCCGGCGCGGTCGCGGGCGTCGTCGGCGGCGTCGGCACCGTCGGCGGCATCATCTACCCGCTGATCTACTCCGCCCCGTGGCTGGCGAACCTCCACCTCGGGTACTCCATCGTCGCGGCCTCGATGATACCCATCGTGCTGCTCGCGGCCTGGGTGTTCCAGCCGGAGATCGCGCGGGTCGCCAACACCGCCGGCTTCGTCGGCGGGTCCAGCAGTACGGAGACGGTTCCGTCCGGGGACGACTGATGCGCTCGGCAGTGGTCCTCGCCGGCGGGCACGCTACCCGGTTCGGCGACGCGGACGAGGCGACAGCCGACCTCGACGGCGAGCCGATGATTCGCCACGTCGTCGCCGGAGTCGGTGACGCCGTCGACGAGGTGGTCGTCAACTGCCGCGACGACCAGCGGGCTGACATCGAGGCGGCGCTCTCGGGGCTCGACACGCGGTTCGCGTTCGACCCCGTCCCCGACGGCGGACCGGTCGCCGGAATCCGAACCGGCTGTCGGGTCGCGCGCGGCGAGTGGACGTTCGTCACGCCCTGTGACCGGCCGTTCGTCCCCGCGTCGCTCCCGGACCGGTTGTTCGACGCGGCCGAGGGGGACGGCGCGGTTCCGCTCGTCGGCGGTCGCCCGCGCCCGCTCTCGGCCGTCTACGACACGACGGCGGCCGTCGAGGCGTGCGAGACGACGATCGGTCTCGGGTCGCCGTCCGTCTCGGACTTCGTCGCGCGGCTCTCGCCGGTCACCGTCGCGGACCCGGTTCCCGAACGCGCGTTCGACGAGTTCGACGCCCCCACCGCGCTCTGTGTCCCCCGGGACCAGTCCGCGTAACCGGTCGGCACGACCGCCGAATCGCCCCGCAGTCCGACGGTTTTCGCGCTGTTTCGATCCCCCCACAGCGACAGCTCCACCGCCGGCAATCACTTCTGGACACTCGTCCGCCGGAGCGGGCATGACCGTCCGTTCGTCAAACGGCCCGCCGTATCACCGCCGTCTCGGGCCCCTTCTTGACGGTCGTGTGCTAACGCACTCTCTATCTCGACTTTGTCAACGAATAGGGTTTTAACACTCCAAATAAAACGATAGGACGTAAATTAGCGGACATTCGAACATATATGAGTGCTAAAATAGTACGTACTTTCGAAACGGGAGGACGGTGACGATGCCACACAAGAAAGAGGAGATCAAGGGAGAGCTGTACGGCGACGCGGTCCGAGAGAAGTTAGAGGAGTTCGCCGAGCAGGGCTGGGAGGCGATTCCCGAGGACGAGCGCGAGGAGTGGTTCTCGCGGTTCAAGTTCTGGGGCGTGTTCCACCACCGCGGCGGACAGGAGTCGTACTTCATGATGCGGCTGACGAACTGCGGCGGCATCCTCGAACCGGACCAGCTCCGCGCCATCGGCGAAGTCGCGCGCGACTACGCCAAGGGACCGGCCGAGAACCCCGAGTTCGGCAACGGCTGGATCGACCTCACGACGCGCCAGTCCATCCAGCTCCACTGGCTCAAGCTCGAGGACATCCCTGAAATCTGGGAGAAACTGGAAGCGGTCGGCGTCTCCTCGCGCTCGGCGGGCGGGGACACGATGCGCAACATCTCCGGCTGTCCGGTCGCCGGCAAGGCCGAGGAGTACGTCGAGTCACGGCCCATCCTGGACGAGATTCAGGAGACCATCCGGGAGGACGACGACCTCTGTAACATGCCCCGGAAGTTCAACATCTCGGTGACGGGGTGTCGCCAGGGCTGTGCCCAGGACAGCATCAACGACATCGGGCTGGAACCGGCTCATAAGTTCGTCGACGGCGAGGAGGTCGAGGGGTTCAACGTCCGCGTCGGCGGCGGCCTCGGCGGCCGCGAGCCCCGGGAGGCCCGCCCGCTCGACCTGTTCGTCCGCCCGGAACACGCCGTCGAGACCGTGCGCGCGTTCGTCGAGTACTACCACGAGGAAGGCAACCGCCAGAACCGCTCGAAGAACCGCGCGCGCTTCTTCGTCGACGAGCACGGGACCGACGAGATCCGCGCGGAACTCGACGAGCGCCTCGACTTCGAACTCGAGTCCGCCGGGACCGACTTCCGCGGCGAGTACACGTACAACGCCGGCAAGCGCTCCGGCCACGGCGCACACGACCACGTCGGCGTCTACGACCAGAAGGACGGCAAGAACTACGTCGGCCTCTCGGTCCCCGTTGGCCGGCTGTCCGCGGAGGACGCCATCGAACTCGCGGACCTGGCCGACACGTACGGCTCGGGCGAGGTGCGCCTGACCCGCCGGCAGAACCCGGTCGTCATGGACGTGCCTGACGCCCAGCTCGACGCCCTGCTCGGCGAGTCGCTGCTCGAGAAGCACTCGCCCGAGCCCAACCCCTTCGTCCAGGGCGCGATGGCCTGCACCGGCACGGAGTTCTGCTCGCTGGCGCTCACCGAGACGAAGGCGCGGATGGCGCGACTGCTCCGCTGGCTCGGCGACAACGTCGACGTGCCCGACGACGTGGACCGCATCAAGATGCACTTCTCGGGCTGTACGGCCGACTGCGGGCAGGCGATGACCGCGGACATCGGCCTCCAGGGGATGCGCGCCCGCAAGGACGGCCAGATGGTCGAAGCCGTCGACGTGGGCGTCGGCGGCGGCATCGGCGAGAATCCGTCGTTCATCGAGTGGGTCCGCCAGCGCGTGCCCGCCGACGAAGCGCCCGGCATGATAAAGAACATCGTCGAGGCCTACGCCGCGCTGCGCTCGGAGGGCCAGACCTTCCGCGAGTGGGTCGACGCCACCGGCCACGAGACCATCGTCGAACTGGCCGAACCCCACGAGGTCGAGGGGTACGAGGACCCCTGCCTGGCCGACGGCAAGCAGTCGTGGTACCCCTTCGACGACGGCGAGAGCCCGGCCCCGACCGACGCCGAGGGCCAGCCCATCTCGGCGGACGACTGACCGTGCCGGACCGTGACGCCCGCGATGGCTGCGATGGGGACGCGGCCGACGCACAGACCCCGCCGGAATCGGCGGTCCAGGGGGTGGCCTACGACGCGGCACCGGAACTGATCGAGTGACGCGGCCGCCGGCGCCGAACCGCCGGCCACTGGCGTCGGGCCGCTCGCGCCGCCGACGGTGCGTGCGCCCGGACGCCGCCTCTGACACGGTGGGGCACCGCTCGTGTCCACCCCGCTCCACCGCTTTTCACCGCTCAACCCCGCTGAGCGACCGCTGCGCTCGTCGCCATCTCGACGACGCCGAAGGCGACGGCCGGGAGCGCGGCCTCCGGCGGGAAGCCCGCGGTCACGACGAGCGCCGCGGCGACGGCGAAATCGCGCATCCCGACCGAGAGCGACCCGGCAATCCGAGTCGCTCGGTCGGTCCCTGCGGTGACGAGCCATCCGAGGGCGTACCCGGTCACGTTCAGCGCCAGCGCCGCCGTGCCGACGGAGGCGAGGATCGCGGTGTCCCCGCGGAGCAGGCCGGCGTTCGCCCCGGTGACGCCGCCGATGACGAGCACGACCATCACGGCTGAGACGGCCGGGTAGGTCTCGTCGTGGCGCGCGACGCGGACCGGAAACCGGGCGCGAACGGCGATGGCGAGGATCATCGGCGCGACGACGGCGAGCAGCAACTGCTCGACGATCGGCCAGGTCGCGACCGACGCCGCACCGACGAGGGCCGTCGCGCCCGGGACCACCACCGTGCTTCCGAGGCCGGCGGCGACCAGTACCACCGACGAGAGCGCGGTGTCACCGCCGGCGAGTTCGGTCATCGTGGGCGTGACGAGTTCCGGCGTCACCGCGCCGAGCAGGACGAAGCCGACGGTCAACGCCGGCGAGAGGCCCGCCACGCGGGCGATGGCGTACGCCACGAGCGGCATCGCCAGGTGGCCACACAGCGTCACGGCGAGCGCCCGCACCTCGATATCACGGAACCGCGAGCGTGAGAGCGTCAGCGACACGCTGCCGACCATCACCGCGAGGAGCGGCGTCGCCGCGCGGGTGATGACGGCGACGTCCGGAACGAACACGCCGACGCCGACGGCGAGCAGCACCCAGGCCAACAGATAGTCCTCGACGAGGTCGGTCAGGGTCACGCCCGGTCTTGGCTCGCCGCGGAGTTGGGCCTTGTCACTCGCCTCGACCGAAACCGCCGTCAGCGGCTCTTACTCGCCGTAGTCGCCGAGGTCGCACTCCGTTGCCGGCCCGCTGTCGCACTCGTAGCCGACCGCCTTCGTCGTCCGCAGGAGCTCGTAGTACCGCCCCTTCGACTGCTCGGACTCCGGGAGTCCCTCGACGACCGGGACGCCGCGCTGGGCCTGGTGGTCGCAGGCTCGCATGGTCTGTTCGCCCATCCCGACGGAGTACGTGTGATCCTCCAGTTCGCGGATGACGTCCGGCGGGTAGAACGTCCCCGCGCGCTCTACCGCGGCCGCGTACTGGAGGGTCTGGGCGTACGCGAGGTGCGCGACGCCCGAGGGGAACTGTTCGGTCCCGAACTCCGAGGTGAAGGCGTTCTTGAACGCGTTCGACAGGTCCGAGGCGATGCTGATGTCCCAGGCGATGGTGCCAACGACGCCCTCGATGGCGCTGCCGGCGTTGCGCGCCACGATGCGGTTATACAGCGGGACGACGATGCCCACGTCGTCCGGGAGTATCTTCTGGGCCGTCGTCAGGGAGTTCGCCGCGTCCAGTCCGTAGTGATCGAGGAAGACGACTTCCGCGCCCGAGTCCCGGGCCTCCCTGAGCGGCTCCTCGTAGTTCGTCGTCCCCAGCCGGGTCGCGATGCTCGTGAGTTCGATCCACCCGCTGTTGGTGAAGAAGTCTCGGATGGAGGACTCCACCGACTGGCCCCAGTTGTAGTTCGCGTAGATCTGGGCGTACTCCACGTCGGTCCCGTACTTCTCTTTGAGCACCGGCAGCAGCGCCTGTGCGGACATGTAGGCGTTGAACATCTCCCGGAACCCGTACCTGGTGCAGTCGGCCCCGGTCGTGGCGTTCGAGTGGGTCAGACAGCACATGTACGGGACTTTCCGCTCCTGGGCGACCTCTTGCTGGGCGATCGCCACCGAACTCGAGGAGCCGCCCGAGAGCATGACGACCTCGTCCTGGTCGATCATCTCCTCGGCGTTCGTCGTCGCCACCTTCGGGTTCGTCTCCGTGTCTGCCGTGACGGATTCGACTGTCTTCCCGAGGATGCCGTCGCCGGTCAGCGACTCGAACGCGTCGGTCCCCACCCAGCCGCCGCCGTCGTTGAGGTGCTTGACTGCGAGTTCGTACCCGCGGAGTTCGTCCTGCCCCTCAGAGGAGTAGGTCCCCGACTGCGGGACGTTGAACCCGAACGTGACGGTGTCGCCGGTGACCGGTGCGTTCCCCAACTTCGGTTTCGTCGACGTCGGCGTTCCGCTCGATGCGCCGCCACCCTGACAGCCGGCCAGGCCGGCGAGCCCGACCGCTCCCGCCCCGCCGGCGGCCCGAAGCAGGGACCGCCGATCCAGCCCTCCCAGCCGTTCGTTTGATCGCATAGGGGACTATTTCTCGATACGAATATATAACGCTTTATTTGGTATGGGACACTTATTTTAAATATTCGTGTCGTTGATTAAAGAGGTCGACCCGGCGGCGCCGCTGTTCGGCTTCGACAGTCGACCGAACCGCACTCACTTGAGAATGTCGCCGGCTTCGGTGTCGGCCGCCACGTCGGTGTCGAGGTCGATGTCCTGAATGAGCGCCACGAGGTCTTCCAGTTCGGGGAAGGTGTACACCGTCATCCCGAGGTCGCCGTCGTCGACGGTGATGTGCGAGTCGACGACGAACACCAGGTCCGAGTCCGGCCAGCCGCCCATCTCGTCGACGATGCTGTCGGCCGGGCCGTAGATGAAGTTCGGCGTGCCCATGTCGATGGTCGTCTGGAGGACGTTCGCCCACCCGTCGATGAACGCGGAGGTCATGATGTTGCCGATCTCCTGCATCGCCGAGCGCTCCATGTCGGAGAAGCCCTCGCCCTCGCTCGGTTCGCCCATCCCGCCCATCATCGCGCTGGCCATCGTCTTGCTGTCCTCGGGGTCGAGCAGGAACAGCACGTAGCCGTAGGGCGGTTCGTTCAGTTCGACGTAGATGCCCACGCCCTTCTCGTCGCCGATGTGGGTCTTGACGTCCTCCATGTCGAGAAAGTTGATCTGTGAGGTCCGCACCGACGCGTCGAGTCCGGTCAGTTGCCCGAGGTTCTCCGCGACCGTGCCCGACCCCTCCTTTGCCATCTGATTAAAAAGGTCCAGCTTCCGCACGTCCACTTTCAGGCCCATATCTGTCACAACGTGGCGAGGGGCTTAACCCCACCGCCAGCATCGCGAGGTGTGGACGCCGTCGGGGGTGCAGTCGGCCGTTCGCCCGCCCTACAGCGGTCCCGAACCGACAACCGCGTGCCCGATGCTCCGCGCGGACCGAGCCGACGGCTCGGATCGGTTCGACTGCAGTGAAAAGAGCCCGACCGACCGCTTACGCGTCGCTCGGGTCGATCGGGAACTGCTCGTTCTCACAGACCGTGTTCAGCACGACAGACGTCGAGGCCGCGCGCACGTCCGAGTCGGTCAGCAGCGACTTGATCCGCGCGTTCATCGCCTCCGTGTCGGTGAACTTCCCGACGGCGACGATGTCGTGGCTGCCGGTCACCTCGTAGACGGCGATCATCTCGTCTTTCGACTGCAACTGGTCGACTATCCGCGCGAGACCGTCGCCTTCGATAGACAGCTGGAACACGGCAGTCACCTCGTAGCCGAGCGCACCGTAATCGACGTCGACGGTGTACTCGTCGATGACCCCGTTCGACTCCAGGTCGTCCATCCGCCGCGAGACGGTCGTCGCGGCGATGCCGGTCTCGGCGGCGACGTCACGGGCGCTCGCCCGGCCGTCCTGGAGCAGCGCGTTCACGACCTGTCTGTCGGTGTCGTCGACCATCAGGTCGTCTCAGACTGCCTCGGGGCCCTGTTTTCCGGTACGGACCTGGTAGGCGTCGTCGACGGGGAGGACGAAGATCTTCCCGTCGCCCTTCTCGCCGGTGTGTGCGCCCTCCGCGATCGCGTCGACGACGTCGTCGGCGGGGATGTCCGCGACGACCGTCTCGATCTTGACCTTCTGGTGGAGGTCGACGACGTACTCCTCGCCGCGCCACTGCCCCTTCTTCGCCGGCTGGGAGCCGCGGCCGGAGACGTTCGTCACTGTCAGCGACGGCGCGCCGATCTCCGCCAGCGCCTTCTTCACGTCGCCGAGCTTGTCTGGTCGAACCATTGCCACTACCATCTTGATTTCGGTGTCGTCAGTCATTCGTTGGAACCTCCGTCAGTGCGGATCGATTCGCTCACGCTGCCGCCGTCGGCGACCACGCTGTCGCCGCTGCCGAATTCGGGGTAGGTCTCGACGCCGTGTTCGCTGACGTCGAGGCCTTCCTGTTCGTGTTCGGGGGTGACCCGGGCCTGTCCGACCGCCTTGAGGACGAACCAGACCGCGGCCGTCGCGACGACCGTCCAGGCCGTGATTGCCACGACGCCGATCAGCTGTGCGATGAACGCGTTCACGACCGAGCCGACCGAGCTGGACGTGGCGACGAACGGGAACAGCAGGGTCCCGAGCACGCCTGCACTCCCGTGGACCGGGAAGACGGCGCAGACGTCGTCGATCTTCAGGCGCTTCTCCACGAAGCCGAAGACCACGGGGAGCTGCGCGCCGGCGAGGCCGCCGACAACGAACGCGCCCCACCACGTGGTGGTGTCCGGAATCGCGGTGATGCCGACCAGGCCGGCCAGCAGGCCGTTCGCGACGTACAGCGTGTCGACCTTGCCGGTCTTCGCCCACGCGGCGAGCCCGGCACCGATCGCGCCGCAAGCCATCGCGATCGTGGTAGTCATCGCCACGCGGCCCACGGTGCTAAAGGCACCGAGCGCGAGCGCGCCGTCCTCGGTGACGGTAAAGACCGTCGCCGCGGTGCCGACGTTGAAGCCGTACCAGCCGAACGCGAGGACGAGCGTCCCGAGAACGGCGAAGGTCAGCGAGTGCCCGGGGATGACGTTGACGCTGCCGTCGTCGTTGTAGCGGCCCATCCGCGGACCGAGGACGTACGCGGCGGTCAGGCCGGCGATGCCGCCCATCCCGTGGACGATCATCCCGCCCGCGAAGTCGTGGAACGACTCGCCGCCGAAGCTGATGTACGCGCCGGCCCACGTGATCCCGGTGACGACCGGGTAGATGACCGCGGCCAGCAGGATCGTGTACGTGATGTAGGCCCGGAGTTTCGCGCGACCGGCGACCGCCCCGGAGACGATCGTCGCCGCCGTCATCGCGAAGACGGCGCCGAACAGCCAGCCGACGTAGTCGTTGGCCGCCGACGCGCCGAAGGCGGGCGAGAACCCGGCCCCGCCCACCAGCGACGAGACGCCCGAACCGATGAGGAAGAACAGCGTCACCCCGACCGACCAGGTCAGGAGGTTCTTCGTCAACTGGTTCGCGACGTTCTTCGAGCGCACCTGCCCCGCCTCCAGCATGGCGAAGCCCGCGTGCATGAAGAAGATCAGGAACGTTACCACCAGGACCCACAGCAGGTTTACCCCCTCTGCGAGTACCGTCGGATCGACTTGTAGCGCTGCGTAGCTCATTTCTAGTTCACCTGTTTCGTTTTATTGCTGAATCGGTTTTGCACGTCCAACTTTCCCCCACATTTGGTCGACTTCTTCAACTCTTTCACGGGAGATGGTCTGGTAACACCACTACATAAGGTTTGCCTTTATAGACCCGGATATTAGAGGGGGTTCGGTAGACGACCGTCCAAATTATGGTATGATATTATGGATATAAGGTTGTTCTCCGTCAAGAAACTGCGCACCTGACAACTCTGAATTTGGACGAATGTCGACCGCGGCTTCGGCCCGAAGCGGCCAAATGGGCCGATTTCGCTTGCGCGCGCCCCAGTGGCGGGTGTTGCCAGCGGCGTCACGATTCTGGCGACTGATGGGAGAAACCGACTCGAAAGAATGCTCGGAGAAAACTGGATACGTACTGCAAAACGGCTGCGTTCGGTTGACGAACGAGTGGAGAACCGGCGGTGACCTCTCTCTGCCCGTGGAACCCGAATACGGACCGTCGGTCCCCGAGCAGTCGTCGGCCGCGGCGGCGGAGTCGACCCTCACCGCCTGAGCGCCGCCGTCAGCGCGATCGCCCCGAGCACGACGCTCGCCAGCGCCAACGGCGGTATCCGGGGCACGTCCACGCGAAAGAGGAGCGCCGTCACCGCGACGGCCACGCCGACCAGCGCCGTCGTTCCGGCGACGTGTGCGGACTCGACGGTGACGCTCGGGCCGGTCCCGAGGTCGTCGCGGAGGTCCACCGCCGCGTGCCCGAAGGTCCAGGCCAGGACCGTCCCGCCGCCGCCGACCAGCACCGTCGTCGCCGACGCGCCCTGGAGCGCGGCGACGAGTACTTCGAGGAACAGCACCGCGCCGGCGAGGTCGACCAATCGGCCGGAACGGGCCAGGACGCCGCCGCCGAGCACGACGACGGCCGCGACGCCCGCGGCGGTCGCGGCGGTTCCGACGCCGGCGACGAGCAGGGTCACGACCCCCGCCAGCCCCGCCGCACCGCCGCAGACGAGTCCGGTTCGCGTCGTCACCGGTCGTCCCTCCAGGCGCGCTCGGTGACGCGCCGGAGCGCCTCGTCCGGCCCCCAGTCGTGGACGGCGAGTCCGGCGGCGCGGAGTCGGCGCAGTCGCTCGGTTCGTTCGAGCCTGGCGAGTCGGTGGCCCGCCGTGTCCGTCGTCGTCGGGTCCGGGCTGACGACCGTCACGGGATGGCCGCCCGCGGCCAGCCGTCGGGCGAACGCCTCGGCGTCGTCGTCGCACAGCGGGCTCAGGAACACGACGTTCGCCGCTTTCGGGAGCCGCGCGAGCAATCTGCGGGCGTCCGGCTCTCGGCCGTCGGGCGTGGCGGCGAACGCCCGGTCGGTTCGCAACAGGTCGCGGGCCCGTCGGCGGTGCGCCTCGGTGGTGCCGGGGTCGAGCCACGCGCGCTGTGACGAGTAGGCGGCGACGCCGACGGCGTGGCCGTCCTCGGGAAGTCCCTCGACGAGGGCGACGGCGGCCGCGGTCGACCGCTCGACGGCCGTCTCGGCGTCGGGGCGCGGTGCGACGGCGGCCGCCGCGCGGGCGTCCACCACGACCACGACCGTCGCGGACTGCTCCCGGCGGAACTCGACGGTCGACAGGTCGCCGGTCCGGGCGTAGCGGTTCCAGTCGACGCGCGAGAGCGGGTCGTTCGAGCGGTGTTCCCGGACGGCGTAGAAGGAGACGCCCTCGCCGCCCTCGTCCACCGGAACCGCGCCGGGTCGTCGCGCCACTGCCGGCACGAGCGGCAACAGGGCCGACCCGGCCGGGCGCTCCCAGGTGACGGCGTCCGGCTCGACCGCGACGCGTGCCCGACGAGCGACCACGCCGACCACGTCCCTGACGACGACGGTCGCCGGCTCGAACGTGCAGCGGTCGGTGCCGCCGGCGATCTCGTAGGTCATCGTCGTCTCGGCTCCCGGCCGCAGCGCCGTCCCCAGCGAGGCCGACCCCTCGACGACGCGGACGGTGTCGGGGACGCCGTCGGCGATCCGCAGGTCGGGAATCGTTCGGTCGCCGTCGTTTCGGACGGTGAGCGCGACGGTCACTCGCTCGCCCAGCGACGGTTCGGTCGGCGCGAGCGAGCGCCGGACCGTCACGTCGGCCGCCGGGGGGACGGCCAGCCGGTCGTACGCGCCGAGCGTGACGCCGAGGCCGCCGAGCAGGACGAGCGCGGGGACCCGCGCCAGCAGGCCGACGCCGACGGCCACCAGCGCGGCCCCGGCCAGCCCGAACCACCGCCCGGTCCGCTGGACCCCCTCGCTCATCGCTCGGTCCGCCGGAGGAGTTCGGCGGTCGTCAGCGCGACCCGCCGTCGGAACGGTCGCGTGCCCGAGAGCCACCCGGACAGTCGGTCGCGGAGCGTGATCGGCGTACCGTCGAACAGCTCTCGCGCGCCGGCCGTGTCCGTCCACGTCCCAGCCCCGAGCGCATCGCTGGCTTCTGACGGCGATAGCCCCTCCCGTTCGAGCGCGGCGACCGCGACGGCCTCGGTCCGCCGTCGGATCGCCTCCCGGCCCTCGCCGGCGGCCAGCGCGTCGTCGACCGCGTCGCCCGGGACCGAGACGAACTGGCTGTCGGTGTCCGGGAGTCGCGGGCCGCGCTCGCCGTCGAGCGACCGCACCAGCAGCGCGAGGACGGCGACGGCCACGGCGAAGACGGCCACCGCGAGCAGCGGGAGCGTCGAGACGGCCCCCCCGGGCAACAGCGGCGCGCCGACGACGGCGAGCCCGAGTCCCAGCGCCGTCGCGCCGAGGCCGACAGCCAGCGGGACGGTCCGGAGCGTCACCGCTCGTCCTCCGCGTCCCGGTCAGTCGAACCGGCGTCGTCCGTCGCCGCGCGGTCGTCACTGACCGCCGACGCCTGCCCGTCGACGCCTTCGGTCGCCCGGTCGAGGGCCTCGCGGGCGCGCCCCTCCATCTCGGCGTCCGGCGTCTCCGCCCCGTAGCGGACCCGCTCGAAGAGATCTCTGAGCGCGCCCACGGCGTCGGGGTCCGCACCGGCCGTCGCCGCGTCCGCGGCCACGTCCTGCGGGGTCGACGAGCCGTCGGGCGTAATCCGTTCTTCGAGGGACGCCCAGGCCCGGTACACGTCGTTGGTCAGCGGCACGTCGACGTTCCGCGCAGTCCGTGACGCCACCGCCGCCTCGGGAGTCGACGCGGTGACGGTGGGCGTCTCGCCGCTCGTCTCGTCGACCGTCTGCCCGCCGCCGGCGAACCGCCACAGGGCGACCACGGCGGCGGCGACCACGGCGAGGACGCCGCCGACCGCGGGTGCGGGGACGCTCGGGAGCAGCGCGCGAGCGCCGCCCTCGGCGGACGGCGGGTCGATGCCGCCGGGCGGGTCTTCGAGGCGCCGCTCGCCGGTGTTCTCGATCTCGCCGTCGTCCGGCGATAGTTCGGCGTCGTCGCGGCCCGTGGCCGCGTCGATGCTCGCCGCGCCGACGCTGAACGACAGCAGGGCGACCGCGGCGACGACCGCCACGAGGAGGGACTGTCGCTGCATACCGGCAGTCCGCCCGTGGCGCATGAATAGGTTGGGGCGCTGTCGCGTTCGAGCGACCGACGGCCCGCCTCAGAGGCGGTCGGCCAGGTCCTCGGCGAAGTATGTCAGAATCAGGTCCGCGCCGGCGCGCTTGATCGACAGCAGCGACTCGTAGGCGACCGATTCGAGGTTGAGCCACCCCTTCTCGGCGGCCGCGTGCAGCATCGCGTACTCGCCGGAGACGTTGTAGGCGGCGACGGGGTGGTCGGTGGACTCCCGGACGTCCCTGACCACGTCGAGGTACGGCAGGGCGGGCTTGACCATCAGCACGTCCGCGCCCTGCTCGACGTCGAGGGCGACCTCGCGGCGCGCCTCGCGGGCGTTCGCGGGGTCCATCTGGTAGTGACGGCGGTCGCCGAAGGCCGGCGCACCGTCGGCGGCGTCCCGGAACGGGCCGTAGAACGCCGACTCGTACTTGGCGGCGTAGCTCATGATGGGCACGTCGTCGAAGCCGTCGGCGTCCAGCCCCTCGCGAATCGCGCCGACCATTCCGTCGATCATACCCGAGGGCGCGACCATGTCGGCCCCGGCGGCGGCGTGGCTCGTCGCGATTCGCTGCAGCAGGCCCAGCGTCTCGTCGTTGCGAACCGTCAGCCGCGGGTCGTCCTCGGCGTCGGCTTCGAGGACGCCGCAGTGGCCGTGGTCGGTGTACTCACAGAGGCACACGTCGGTGATGACGTACGCGTCCGTCTCGCTCGCGATGCGGCGGGTGGCTTCCTGGACGACGCCGTCCTCGGCCCAGGCGCGGGTGCCCTTCGGGTCCTTCGACTCGGGGACGCCGAACAGCATCACGGCCTCGACGCCCGTCTCGCGGACCTCCTCGACGCGCTCGACGGCCTGGTCGACGGGGACGCGCTCGTGGCCCGGCATCGTCTCGATGGGGACGCGCTCGTCGGTTGTCGCGTCGACGAACACCGGGGCGATGAGGTCCGCCGCCGAGAGGTCGGTCTCGCGCACCAGCGGGCGTACGCCGTCGGTCCGCAGGCGACGCGGGCGCTGTGTCATGTCCATATCCCCTCTCTGACCCTCGGAGCCATGAACCCACCGCTCACGCGACTGCGGGTCGCCGTCGCGTCACCGGCTCAGGACGCCAGTTCGGCCCGGTCGGTGACCGGGTCGTCGCGGGTGCCGCCGACGAGGATGAGGCCCACCGCGACGCCGACGACCGCGTACGCTACCGCGTCGGTTTCGATGGTTACGGCCGACAGGAACTGGACGCCGAAAGCGGCCGTTAGTACGAGAAAGCCGGCCGCCGTCCACGGCGCGTCGGAAGCAATGGCGACTAGACAGCACCAGCCGGCGAATCCGGTCATCGCCGCTCCAGCGACCGTCGAGATCGGGACACCAGCTATCGTCGTCGGCTCGAACACGCCGCCGAGAGCGAGGAAGACGATGACGGGGGCCCCGACGGCGGCGAAGAGGCGGGACAGGGAGGGAGCCATCGTTGGTAGTACTCCTGTCCGCGGAATGAACGTTTCGCCGCCGTCCGTGTCGGTACCGACCGCGTGCCAGAACGTCGATGTTCGCGCTGGGACCTCACGCGAGTACTGGCGACCGACACTGACGCCGCGTGCGGCCTGGTCCGAACCGTGGTTGAGGACTACGGACTGCTGGTCGTCCCCGGTTTCTTCGTCGTCCTCGGCGTCGCCGGCATGGCGACGCGGCGGTTCCTCGCGCTGTCGGCGCTCGGGACCGTCTCGTTCGAGCTACTGCTCGCGGCGGTCGCGATGGGCGTCTTCGAACTGTTCTAATCGACCGTCTCGATTCGCTCGCGGAGCCACGCCGCCGCCTCGGTGACGGCGGCCGCGTCCTCGCCCGTGATCTTCACCCGTCCCGGCGCGTCGTCCTTGCGGGGGTAGCTCCCGACGGCGACCCCGAACCGCTCGCTGGCCGCGGTGACGTGACCGACCAGCGCGCCCTCGGGCGCGGGCGTGTGAAGCGTCTCCGCCGTCCGGTCGCCGTCGAAGTCGTCGGCGACGGTCTCGTACATCGCTTTCAGTTCCTCGGGGATGCCCGGCATGACGTAGACGCCGTCGACCACGCAGCCGGCGGCGAAGCTCTCGTCGGTCAGCAGGGGCTGGCCGCCCTCGGGGACCGACGCCCACGCGTCGAGGTCGAGGTCCATATCGTAGCGATCCACCATCTCCGGGTTGTCCGCGGCGAAGCGCTCGGCCTTCGCTTCGAGGTGCGCCCGAACCGAGTCGGGCACGACGAGGTCGCGGTCGAAGGCCCGCGCCACGCCCGCCTTCGTCACGTCGTCCGGCGTCCCGCCGATGCCGCCGGTGACGATGACCGCGTCGAACGCGTCGTGGAACCGGGCCACGGCGTTGGCGATGACCGCCTCGTCGTCGGGCACGGTCAGGACGCGGGTGACCGTCGCGCCCGCGGCGGTGAGCCGTCGCCCGAGCCACGAGGCGTTCGTGTTCTCGGTGTCTCCGGACAGCAGTTCGTCGCCGACGGTGACCAGTGCGACCTGCATCGCCCTCACGTTGGGCAGGGCGGATGGTAAGCCTTCGTCCGGTCGAACTCGGCACAGAATTGGAACAACGGTTACTTGTCACTCCGACGGAGCAGGCGTATGAAACGACGAACCGTCCTCGGGGGGCTCGGCGGACTGGCCGCGTTCGCCGGCGGGGGCTATTTCGCGTTCGAACTGTTCGCGCCCGAACGGACAACAGCGGCGACAGTACCGTGACCGTCCACAAGCGCGGCGAGTTCGTCGGGAAAGCGGGCCACCGGTGTTCCGGCACGGTCGAACTCTCCGAGGACGCGGACGGCCTGTTCCTCCAGTTTCGGGACTACGAGCAGACCCAGGGTCCGGACGTGTTCTGCTACGTCACCCCCGACGAGGACCCGGATACCTCTGCCGAGATCGCCGCGGGGACGAAGGTGCTGATCGACGGCGGCGAGAGCACGAAGACCGGGACGTTCTCGCAGTCACTCCCCGCGGGCGTCACCGTCGCGGACACGAACGGCGTCGGCATCTGGTGTGACGACTTCGCGGTGCCGTTCGGTGCGGCGACGCTCTCGGACGTGTAATCCCCCCTGACGTCGGTCTCACTGGTGGCCGCCACGGTTCTGGACCCCGGACGACTGTTCCGTGGTCTTCTCGGTCGATCGATTCTGTCGAAATACTCGATGGCTGATCGGTTTCGGCGGACGTGCTGCATTCAGCGCGCGAGTTCAGCACGCGAGGTCGCTATTCCAAGCCGTGTCCATAGCGGTCAATACAAGCGAAGGGGTTACCGAGGACGTGATCCGATATCCAACCCGCTGAGGAGCTCGCTGGCGCTCACTTTCGGAGTATGGTTATAGACGCGCGATGTCTTTCATGACCCATGGACTCAGTATTCTTCGACTCTCGCAACGAGTTCCGCACCTGGTTGGAGAAGTACCACGACACGGCCGAGGAGTTGTGGATCGGCTACTACAAGGTCGACGCCGAGCAATCTGGTATCGGCTACGGTGAGTCGGTCGAGGAAGCGCTCTGCTTCGGGTGGATCGACGGCCTGGTCAAGGGCATCGACGACGAGACGTACACCCGTCGGTTCACGCCAAGGAGCCCCGACAGCAAGTGGTCGAAGGCGAACAAGGAGCGGGTCGCAGCGATGATCGAGGCGGGGAAGATGACCCCGGCCGGAATGGAACTCGTCGACGCGGCGAAGGAGTCGGGCGAGTGGGCGGCGGCCTATCGGCTCGCTGACGACCACGAAATCCCGGCCGAACTTGAGGCGGCGCTGCGTGAGAACGAGACCGCCTGGGAGAACTTCCAGAACTTCTCGAACACTGACCAGCACGCTTTCATCGCGGCCGTCGAGGAGGCTCAGACAGACGAGACCAAGCAAAAGCGCATCGAACGGACGGTCGAACTTGCGGCGCAGGACCTCCGAGCATACGACGAGAACAACAAGCGGCGGCTGTGATGCGGCCTTTTCTGAGGACCCCGTTCCTCAAGAACTCTCGTATTCTCATGTTCCACCTCGTCACCATTGCGGACGAAGTTACGCCTTTGCTCACCGGGAATGCCCGTGCAGTACGCGCTCTGTATCTCGCACGCAGGTTCTGCGGGTTTCACCAAAGCCGTTCTGTTCTTATCGGTTCGCAATTCTCGACGGGACACATTGCTCGAAAGCCCCCAGGCACGCGTGGGCTGCGACTCGCTGCGGTCCTCGCCTAGTTACAGGGGAACGCGTCGCTGTCCTCACTGGGAATCCGAAAGCCCCCGGGCACGCGTGGGCTGCGACTCGCTGCGGTCCTCGCCTAGTTACAGGGGAACGCGTCGCTGTCCTCACTGGGAATCCGAAAGCCCCCGGGAACGCGTGGGCTGCGACTCGCTGCGGTCCTCGCTCCGCTGCGGTCCTTGCGTCGTCTCGCTCCACGCGTGCCTGGCCCCTTTCAGTCCCGCCCTACAGCACCGCACGACAGCCACGCGCCTCCCCACCCGATTGCGCTGCTCGCTCACTTCGCTCGCTCCGCTGCTCATCCCTCGCGCGGATGCATCGGCCGACGGAGCGGCCGATGGCGCACGCCACAGCAGTCGGTCTGGTGGGGACTCTGCGAACGGTGTGTGCGGTGACGGGATGAGCGGTGACGGCGTCGGAAAATCCGGACACTCGGTGGCTGGCTCAGACGGTCTGGTGCTGTTCGTCCAGCGCCTCGGCCAGCAGTTCCGTCACGCCGACGACGTCGATGTCGTCCTCGTAGCCCCCGGTCTTCCGGCCGTCCTCGTACATCGTCATGCACATCGGGCAGGCGACGACGAACGTCTCGACGGCGTCGCCGGCGTCGGTGTCCTCCAGGGCCTCGCGCAGGCGTTCCTCGCTCGGCTTCGTCTCCTCTTCGAAGTCCATCCAGAGGCCGCCACCGCCGCCGCCACAGCAGAAGGAGTCGTCGCGGTTGCGCGGCATCTCGTGCAGGTCCGCGCCGGTCGCCCGGACGAGGTCCCGCGGGGCCTCGAAGACGTCGTTGTACCGCCCGAGGTGACAGGGGTCGTGGTAGGTGACGGTGTAGTCGAGTTCGGTCCCCGTGAGGCCGAGCGCGCCCGACTCCGCGAGGTCCGCGACCACCTGCGTGTAGTGGAACACGTCCGCGCCGTCCCACTCGCACGCCTCGAACTCGGGGTACTCGTTGGCGAACGTGTTGTAGGCGTGGGGGTCCGTCGTCACGATGGACTCGTACTCGCAGTCCGCGATGGCGGCCGCGTTGTCCTCGACGAGCATCTCGTAGAGGCCTTCCTCGCCGACGCGGCGGACGTCGTTGCCGTCGGTCTGTTCGGCCTCGTAGAGGATGCCGTAGTCGACGCCGGCGGCCTCGAACACCGTGGCGAGCGCGCGGGCGACTCGCTGGTTTCGCTCGTCGTAGCTCGGGTAGTCGCCGACGTACCAGAGGTACTCGACGTGCTCCTCGCGGGCGTCGGGGACCTCGAAGTCCAGGTCCTCGGTCCAGTCGGGGCGCTTGCGCTCGGGGTCGCCGAAGGTGTTGCCGTGCTGGAAGACGTTCATCATCGCGTCCTGGACGTGCTCGTCCATCTCGCCGGCCTCCGTGAGCCGGCGGTTCATCTCGGTGAACTGCGTGACGTGCTCGATGTCGACCGGGCAGGCGTCCATACAGGCCATACAGGACATACAGGACTCCATGGTGTGGGCGTCGATGACCGAACTGCCCCCGTCTGCGACGATGGGCACGTCCTCGCCGCCGGCGTCGCGCTCCTCGCGGTAGCGTTTCAGGTCGAGGATGACGTTGCGCGGGTCCAGCGGCCGGCCGGACGCCTTCGCCGGGCAGACCGACGAACAGCGGCCGCACTTCGTGCAGGCGTCGTGGTCGAGCAACTGCTTCCACGAGAAGTCGTCGATGTCGCTGGGGCCGATGTCTTCCGGGGCGGCGTCGCTCGGCACGCCCGGCAGTCGGACGCCCGCCTTCTCGTCGCGGGCGACGAGGTTGGCGAACGACGAGAGCATGTGAAACGGCTTGGCGTAGGGTATCCAGGCGACGAACCACAGCGCGACGAGCGCGTGGCTCCACCAGACGAACGGGTAGGCCGCGGCGGCCTGCTCGGGCGTGACGCCGGCCACCACAAGCACGTCTCTGACGAACCAGCCGACGAAGCTCACCGTCTCGAAGGACACGTCGCGGACCGTCGACGTACCGAGGATGCGGACGCCCTCGGTGAGGTAGCCGCCGACGCCCAGCACGAACAGCGCGCCGAGAAAGAGGTCGTCCTCGCGGGCGGTGTGGCGGTCGTGGAGGCGCTCCAGTCGGCGGCCGTAGCGCCGCCACAGGGCGACGCCGACGCCGACGACGAACAGCAGCCCCATCGCGTCCATCACGAACGAATAGGAGAGGTAAAAGCGCCCGACGAAAAAGGAGTCGCCGGTCAGCGGCCGGTAGAGGTCCATGTCGATGCCCAGTATCGTCGTGCCGATGAGCAGCGTCAGGAAGCCCCAGACGACGAAGGCGTGCATCACGCCGGCGACGGCGTCGCGGTCCAGTTGCTTGCGGTTCGAGAGCGCGAGCCGCGCCGCCGCGAGCGTCCGGCCGGGCAGGTCGTCGAGGCGCTCGACCGGGTCGTCGCTCCCCTGCGCGTAGCGGGCGACCCGCGCGTACACTCCGTAGAAGAAGACCAGCAGGGCGAGCGCCGCGAGGTAGTAGAAGAGGGCCTTCCCCACCGACCCGATGCGCCAGAACGTGGGCCGCGTGGTCGCCTGGAGTGCCATTGACATACGGTAACACGTGATTCGCGAGCGCATAAAGGTTGCCACGACCCCGTTCCGTCCTGCGGGAATTCAGACACCGTTGAAAGTTTCACGCACTTTCAGTTGCCCGTCCGACAGATATATGTTCACAGGGACGTAGGTTGTGGCTCGATGGACGAGAAGACCGAAGAGCTCCGTGACATCTTCATGGACGTGGCCGAGGACGGGTCCGTCACGGAGTCACAGGAGGCGTCGAGGGGGTCTCTCACCGACACCGACGAGGCCAGCGTCGCGGAGCGACTCGGCGCGGTCGTCTCGCGGATGCGCGAGCGCTACGCGTTCGAGACCGACCTCGACGACGAGACGCTGGTCACCGTCGTCCGTCGGTTCTACGAGGGGACCGACGACGCGGCCGTCGCCGACGAGCTCGGCGTCGACGAGTCCGCCGTCGTCGAGGCGCGCCTCGACCTGCACCTCGTCCGCGAGGAAGACACCGAGGCCCCGTTCGACCTGGCCGCGTTCCGCCGGCGCGTCGCCGACGAGGACCCGACCATCGCCGAACTGGCCGACGCGTTCGACATGGAGGAGTCCTGGGCCGCCCACTACCGCCGCGTCGTCGGCGCACAGGACGCCGCCCGCCGGGTGTCCCACCGCTTCCAGAGCGAGTTCGAGGACGTGCTCACCGACGCCGGCCTCTCGACCCGACACGCCGCCGCCCTCCGCGAGGACGGCCTCGACGAGGCCACGGAGGACATCGACTCGCTGGACTCCGACGCCGACGTGTCGATGTGACCGAACGCGGACCGGACGAACCTTTTTGACCGAACACGGGCCCAGCGAGGGCCATGTCGACCCACACGTTTCGGGACCTGGAGACGGCCGCCTACTGCCCGCGGAAGCTCTACTACCGGCGGCGCGACGGCGCTGGCGAGATTCCAGACGAGATCGAAGCCGTCCGGCGACTCGCGACCGAGTACGAGCGCCTGCTGACCGACGACGCCGCTCTGCTCGCCGCGCCCGTCGAGGTCGGCCCCGACGAGTACCGGGACCGGCTCCGGTCCCTGCGTGACAGCCTCGCCGACTGGGACGCGCTCGTCGCGCCCGCAGCGCTGGACGTGTACCTGGAGGGCAAGGACGCCCGCGGCATCGCTCACAAGCTCGTCGCCGGCGCGGACGGGACCGTCCCGTCGCTGGCCTTCGCCGGTCGGCCGCCGGAGAACGGCGTCTGGGAGCCCCAGACCGTCCGGCTCGTCGCCGCCGCGAAGGCGCTGGCCTGGGAGCGCGAGCGCGAAGTCTCACACGCCTACGCCGAGTACCCGGCCTACGGCGTGGTCCGCAGAATCGACGTGAACGCGCGCCGCGCCGGCGTTTACCGGCGGGCGGTCCGGACCGCCGACAGTATCGACGGCCCGCCGGGACGGGTCCGCAACGACGCCAAGTGCGCGCCCTGCGAGTTCCGGGAGAACTGCGGCGTCAGGACGCGGTCGCTCCGGTCGATGCTCCGCTGACGACCGGCCGTCACTCGCGGTCGGCCAGCCACGCCTCGATCTCGTCGGCCATCGCGCCCCGGCGGTGGATGGTCCCCGCGTCCACGTCCACGACGGTCGAGCCCGTGCCGCCGGTCTCGCCGCCGTCCAGCACCACGTCGGCCCGCTCGGCGATGGCGTCGAGGTCGTCGACGGTCCGGACGCTCGGCTTCCCGGAGACGTTGGCGCTGGTCGCCGTCAGCGGCCCGGTCTCGGCCAGCAGGTCGAGCGCCACCTCGTGGTCGGGGACGCGGACCCCGACGCGGTCGCGGCCGGCGACGAGTACGTCCGGCACCGCCTCGCGGCGCTCGACGACGACGGTGACGGGGCCGGGGAGGAACGCGCGCATGAACGCCAGTTCGCGCTCGCTCGGGCGCGTGTACTCGCGCGCCGTCTCGACGTCCGGGACCGCCATCGAGACCGGCTTCTCGCGGTCGCGGCCCTTCGCGGCGAAGACGCCTTCGACGGCGTGGGCGTCCAGCGCGTCCGCTCCGAGGCCGTACACCGTCTCCGTCGGGTAGACGACGAGCCCGCCCTCGCGGACGGCCGCCGCGGCGTCTGCGATCGTCGCCATGGTCAGAGCCGGGCCTCGACCGCGTCGTAGTCGGGGAAGTCGGGCCACTCCTCGGCCACCCAGGCGTACTCGACGGTCCGGTCGCCGTCGAGGACGAACACAGCCGGCCGCGGCTCTTCGAGGCCGGCCATCCCGTCGAGGTCCATGTCGATGCCGAACTCGCGGGCGACGGCGTTGCCCGGGTCCGAGAACAGCCGGTAGTCGCCGGCGATGTCGCGCTCGTCGAGCAGTCGCTTGTGGGCGTACGGCGTCGAGATGGAGCAGCCGACGACGGTGGCGTCCGCGTGCCACCCGCGGTCGCGTATCTCGTTCCAGACGTACGTGGCCGGGAACGCCCCGTCCATCGCGTGGAAGACGAGCACCACGCGCTCGCTCTCGGCACACAGCGCCGACAGCGACTCGTCCTCCCAGTACTCGTCGTTCACGAGCGGACGTGTGAAATCGGGGGCCGTCTCGCCCTCCTCGGGGTGGTCGGCCGGGCCCAGCTCGACCACGTCGAAGTCGAGGTCCATCAGGCCGCACCTCCCTCGTCGCCCTGCCCGTACGTCCGGTCGAGGTAGTCGACGATGTTGGCGCTCTCGGACATCGTCACGCCGGTGTCCTCGTCGACGATTGCCGGGACGGTCCGCTTTCCCGTGAGGCGCTTGACCACGTCCCGGTCGGCGTGCATCGGTTCGACGAACCGCGAGCGGTACTCGAGCCCGAGCGCGTCCAGTTTCCGGACGACGCGCTCGCAGAACGGACACGCCTGCAGCCGATACAGCGTGAGTGTGGGGTCGCTCATACGGCGGTGGTACGCGCGAACGCCGTGTAAGGCCTTCGGCGGCGGTGTGCCCATGACAAGTCTTAATCCCCGTGCATCACAACTTCGACCGTTGATGTCCCTGGACCCACCTGTGCCGTTCGAGCTGTCTCCAGCGACGCTGCAAGCGATCGACGTCGTCGGCGTCCCGGTTCCCCAAAGCGCGGTCCTCTTCGGCGGTATCGCCACCATCGTGGCCCTCATCGTTCTCTCGGCGTTCTTCTCGTCCTCGGAAATCGCGATGTTCTCGCTGCCCGCCCACCGGACCGAGGCGCTCGTCGAGGACGGGATCGCGGGCGCGAAGACGCTCAAGCGACTCAAGAGCGACCCGCACCGCCTGCTCGTCACGATCCTCGTCGGGAACAACCTCGTCAACATCGCGATGTCCTCCATCGCGACGGGGCTGCTGGCGATGTACGTCGAGAGCCAGGGCGCGGCGGTCGCCATCGCGACTTTCGGCATCACCGCCATCGTCCTGCTGTTCGGCGAGAGCGCCCCGAAGAGCTACGCGGTCGAGAACACCGAGTCCTGGGCGCTCACCATCGCACGCCCGCTCCACCTCGCCGAGCGGGTCCTCCTGCCGCTTATCCTCCTGTTCGACTACCTCACCCGCGTCGTCAACAAGATCACCGGCGGCCGGTCGGCCATCGAGACGTCCTACGTCACCCGCGAGGAGATTCAGGACATCATCGAGACGGGCGAGCGCGAGGGCGTCCTGGACGAGGAGGAGCGAGAGATGCTCCAGCGCACCCTGCGGTTCAACGACACCATCGCCAAGGAGGTGATGACGCCCCGACTCGACATGACCGCCGTCGCCAAGGAGTCCTCCATCGAGGAGGCCCTCGAGACCTGTATTCAGAGCGGGCACGCCCGCATCCCGGTCTACGAGGGGAGCCTGGACAACGTCATCGGCGTCATCCACATCCGCGACCTCGTCCGCGACCTCAACTACGGCGAGGCGCTGGCCCGTGACATGGACTTAGAGGACCTCATCGAACCGACGCTGCACGTCCCCGAGTCCAAGAACGTCGACGACCTGCTGACCGAGATGCGCAAAGAGCGCATGCACATGGTCATCGTCATCGACGAGTTCGGGACCACCGAGGGGCTGGTCACCATGGAGGACCTGACCGAGGAGATCGTCGGCGAGATACTCGAAGGCGAGGAGGAAGAGCCGATCGAGTACGTCGACGACGACACCGTGACGGTCAAAGGCGAGGTCAACATCGAGGAGGTCAACGAGGCACTGGACCTCGAACTCCCCGAGGGCGAGGAGTTCGAGACCATCGCCGGCTTCATCTTCAACCGGGCCGGCCGCCTCGTCGAGGAGGGCGAGACCATCACCTACGACGGCGTCGAGATCCGCGTCGAGCAGGTCGAGAACACCCGCATCATGAAGGCGCGCGTCGTCCGACTCGACCGGGACGCGGAGGACGCGGAGGACGCCGAGGTCACGACGGAGTGAGCCGGGCCGTCCGAATCGCCGCGCTCGCTATTTTCGGCCGTACGTCACTCGCGTCGCGAGCTCGTCGAGCCGCCGCTTGACCCCGCCGAGCCACGCCGCCGGCGAGACGGCGCGCGCCTCGCCGTCGTCCACCTCGATGCGGGCCTCGCCGAAGGCGTCCCGCTCGTTCCCGTCTGCCGTCGCGTCGACGACCGTCGACATGCTACAGCGGCCGCAGGATTCGGCGTCGTCGTTCATGCGACTTAGTACCACGCCCAGCCTGACAAACGTGTCGGTCGCGTCGGACGGACAGAACGGTAGGCTCATTGCGGGGAGGGGACAAGCCGGGCGTAGATGGTCGCGACGAGTGTCCTCGTGACGCTGCTTATCGCTTCGCTCGCGAGCCTGTTCATGGCGTGGGCCATCGGCGCGGGGTCGTCGGGGTCGACGCCCTTCGCGCCGGCGGTCGGCGCGAACGCGATTTCGGTCATGCGAGCGGGCTTTCTCGTCGGCATCCTCGGCCTGGCCGGGGCCGTGTTACAGGGCGCGAACGTCACCGAGACCGTCGGGAGCGGACTCGTCGTCTTCCCCGACGGCACCGGCCTGTCGGCGGTGGCCGCAATCATCGCCCTCCTGACGGCGGCCCTGCTGGTGGCCGTCGGCATCTTCACAGGCTACCCGATCGCGACGGCGTTCACCGTCACCGGCGCGGTCGTCGGCGTCGGCCTGGCGATGGGCGGCCAGCCCGCGACGGCGAAGTATATCGAAATCGTCTCGCTGTGGGTCGCGGTCCCCTTCGTCGGCGGCGGGATGGCCTTCGCCGTCGCCTGGCTGTTGCGCCACGAGGCCACCGAGGAGGGGCGGCTCGTCCCCCTGCTGGCCGGCGTCGTCGGCGCGATCCTCGCCAACGTCGAGTTCGTCCTGCTGGCACCCGGCGACGAGCAGGCGTCGGTCGCGCGGGCGACCGCTCGCTCGCTCGACGCGCCGCCGCTTCCGACGATCGCGGCGATCACGCTGTGCTGTGGCGCGGTCGCGGCGGCGCTGCTGTACCGGGACGTGCGGGCCGACGAGGCCGCCGGACAGCGCCACTTCCTGCTCGTGCTGGGCGGCCTCGTCGCGTTCTCGGCTGGCGGCAGTCAGGTCGGCCTCGCGCTCGGCCCGCTGCTCCCGCTGCTCGGGACCGGCCCGACGGCGGCGATACCCATCACCGGCGTCCTGCTGTTCGGCGGTGTCGGCCTGCTCGTCGGCTCCTGGACCGGCGCGCCGCGGATGATAAAGGCGCTGGCACAGGACTACTCCTCGCTCGGCCCGCGCCGGTCCATCGCGGCGCTCATCCCCAGTTTCGTCATCGCCCAGACCGCCGTGTTCTTCGGCATCCCCGTCTCGTTCAACGAGATCATCGTCTCGGCAATCGTCGGTTCCGGGGCCGCCGCGGGCGGCGGCGAGGTCAGCCGCGAGAAGATGGGCAAGACGGTGCTGGCGTGGGCCGGGTCGCTGGCGCTCGCGTTCGGGCTGAGCTACGGCGTGTTCGCGGCCGTCTCGCTCCTCCCCTAGCGGAGCACGAGCAGATAGGTCAGCGCCGCCACGACGAGCGTGGCGAGCGCGAGATTCGTCGTCGTGTTTCGGACCAGCCCGAAGAAGGACAGGCCCCACAGCGCGACCGCGCTGAACGCGAGCGACAGCAGGAGGTCGAGCGCGAGCAACACGCGGATGTCCCCGTCGGATGCCATGTGCGAACAGGTGCGTCCTATCGCAATATATATCCGGGTCGTTGGGCTTTTATTTGCCCGCGGTAAGACAAGTTCGATGAATGTCACGAACAGGCGCGGAACGCCGGTCGACCCGGTCCCGTTTCTCGTCGTCGCGCTGTCCGGTATTCTCCTGAGCTACGTCTTCCTCCCGTCGTACCTGCTCTATCTCGGCGCGCCGCTCGCGCTGGCGCTCTCGGTCACGACGGTCGTCGCCGCGGCGTCGGTCGCCGGGTCGTTCTACCGCTACTGCTGGACGGTCCGACCGGCGCTTCGGGGCGAGGTCCCCGCGTCGCTGCGCTTCCAGCGCCTCGTCTACGGGACCGCCGTGGTCGGCGCGCTGCTGGTCTTGCTGGCGCTCCCGCTCTTGCTGTAGGTTCGTCGCGGCGTCACTGACGCCCCCACAGTCATTACCCCGGGCCGTCAGGGAGTGGTATGCGCACGGTGGAGGCTTCGACGTTCGTCCCCGCGTCCGCGGTCCGGGTCGCGCGATTTCTCACGCCCGAGACCGTCGTCGAGGCGGAGGGGACGTTCGCAGTGATCGACGTCGCCGGGGACCCGCCCGTCGTGACCGGGCGGGCGAGCGGCATGACCGCGACGTTCGCCTTCGAGGAGCGATCCGACGGCTACGAGTACGCCCAGCGTGGGTCGGCCGGGCCGTTCGAGACGATGGAGACGACGCTGACCTGGGCGGGCCGCGACGACGGTACGACCGTCACCGCCCGGTCGTCGGTGAGCCTCGGCCTGCCGCTCGCGGCCCTGACCGACCGCGTGGCGGCCTGGAAGCGCCGCGGCGAACTCAGACGCCTGCTCGGCCGCGTCGAGGAAGAGTTCGAGTGACCGGCGCTACCCCGCTCCGGTCTCACCCCGACAGGTCGTCGGCGGTGCTGACGTGCATCCCGACGAACTGCCAGTCACGCGCCTCACCGGTGGCCTCCAGCGTCCCGCTCCAGCGGGTGTCGTACGCGTGGCGCGCCCCCGTCTCCGCGTCGGTCCAGCACAGTCGCACGTCGTCGCTGAACCACGCGTACCCCTCTCGCTCGGTCACGCGGAGCGCGCGGCTATCGACGGTCCAGTCGGCCGTCGTCTCGGTCTGCTCTCGCAGGCCCGCGCGGACGGTCTCAGTCCCGACCAGCCGCTCGGAGATGCCGAACTTGACGACCTCGCAGTCGTCGTCACCGGCGAAGAAGGGCCCGAGCGGGTCGCCGGCCCGGAGCGCCGCGTAGTACGCCTCGACGGTCTCGGTCGCGTTCATACCGGTGTGTACGGGCGCCAGCCGTTTCACTGCCAACCCTCGTCGTTCAGCCGCGCCGGTTCTGGAACCACTGTGCAATTTCGCGTTGAAACCGCTCGAACCAGTGCAGATCAGTGTGCAACACTTCGTACACCACGTCGTGGTCGACGTCGCCGTAGCGGTGTGCGAGGACGTTTCGGAAACCGACAGACTCCGCTATCTTCGCTTGCGTCTCCGCGGAGATGATGTCGCTTTTTCCGAGCGCTTCGATCTCCGCTTTCGAGGTCCCCTGTGGGCTGAGGTCTTCCGAGGCGCGGATGTGTTGTGCGAGGTCGATACAGGACTGAATCAGATTCATGAACGTCCGCTCGACCGCCCGCTGGAGAACGGTGTCTCCGAGGTAGCGCTCTTTGGATATTCCGCGCATCTCTCTCAAGTCGTCCGTGTAGTCGTTGATGTGGTGCAGTTTGTCGGCGACGACGGCTTCGTCGACCATTTAGCCGTCTCCGCGTGCAAGTCGGTCGATGAACTCCCGTCGCTCTCTTTCGGTCGCTCGCTCGTCGTAGTCAGATTCCACTCGTCTTTTGTACTCTGTGACGGCTTCTTGGTCTCCCACGAGGACGATTCCGTCACGAAGTGCGGCGACCGCGACCGGGGTCGGGAGGGACTCGATGTCGCTCACGTCGACGAAGCCGTCGGCGTACTCTTGGAGGTCGGCGTCGATTCGATTCCGGTGAGTGAACCGCTCGTATGCGTCCATGTCGGAGGGGAACCGGAGTGCGATATCGACGTCCGAGGTGTCGTGGGCCGAACCACGCACGTGTGAACCGAACAGCACCGCGAAGACGAGGCTCGCTTCTTCGAGGTAGTCGCGAATTGCATCGACGTTCACGCCGTCGATGGTCGGCTCACCTGTCTCTACCATACGGGACGTTCGGCGTCGTGGTTCAAATATATACGGCCGCGAGGTGGGTTCGATAGCGTCGCCCCCGACCCGCAATCCTTACGCCGCGGACGACCCCACGGACGCGTATGACAGAGGCGACGGGCATCGTCGGGGAGTTCCTCTCGCTCAAAGCGGAGACCGACGCGGACCTGCTGACGATGCAGTGCGGCGACTTCTACGAGTTCTTCGGCGACGACGCCGAGACCGTCGCCGACGAACTCGACCTGAAGGTGAGCCAGAAGTCCTCCCACGGCTCGTCGTACCCGATGGCCGGCGTCCCGGTCGACGACCTGTCGCCGTACGTCTCCGCGCTGGTCGAGCGGGGCTACCGCGTCGCCGTCGCCGACCAGCACGAGACGGCCGACGGCCACGCCCGCGAGATAACGCGCGTCGTCACGCCCGGGACCCACCTGGAGACGAGCGACGCGTCCGCCCAGCACCTCGCGGCGGTCGTCCGGGAGGCGGGACGGGGCGACGGCGACACCTACGGCCTCGCGGTCACGGACGTGACGACGGGTCAGTTTCAGGTGACGCAACTGGACGACGCCGACGCGGGCGCGGCGCTGACGGAGCTGTACACCTTCGCGCCCGCGGAGGTGCTCCCCGGCCCGGACCTCCGGAACGACGACGACTTCCTGGAGCGCCTGCGCGAGCGGACCGACGCGGCGCTGACGCTGCACGACTCGGAGTCGTTCGCGCCGGGGCGGGCGAGCCACGCCGTCCGGGAGCAGTTCGGCGGCGAGGCGGTCGACAGCGTGGGGGTCGGCGAGCAAGACGCCGCGGTTCGGGCGGCCGGCGCGGTGCTGTCCTACGTCGAGGACACGGGCGTGGGGACGCTCGCGGCCATCACGCGCCTCCAGACATACGGCGCGCGGGAGTACGTCGACCTCGACGCGACGACCCAGCGCAACCTCGAACTCACGGAGACGATGCAGGGCGACCGCTCGGGGTCGCTGTTCGACACGATCGACCACACCGTCACCGCCGCGGGCGGGCGACTGCTCCGGCGCTGGCTCCAGCGGCCGCGGCGCGACCGGGGCGAACTGGCGCGCCGGCAGTCCTGCGTGGCGGCGTTCGCGGAGTCGGCGATGGCCCGCGAGCGCATCCGCGAGACGCTGTCGGACGCCTACGACCTCGAACGGCTGGCCTCGCGGGCAACGTCGGGCAGCGCCGACGCGCGGGACCTCCGGGCGGCCCAGGAGACCCTGTCCATCCTCGGACGGGTGGCCGACGCGGTCACGGAGACCGAACGCCTGGCCGAGTCGCCCCTCGCCGACGCCGTCGCCGGGGCGGACCGCGCGGCGGCCGACGACCTCGCGGCGGACCTCGACGCCGCGCTCGTCGACGACCCGCCGGGGACGGTGAAACAGGGCGGGCTGTTCCGGAACGGCTACGACGACGATCTGGACGCCGTCATCGAGGAGCACGAGGCGGCCCTGGAGTGGCTGGACACGCTCCCGGAGCGAGAGAAGGAGCGTACGGGCATCACGCACCTCTCGGTCGACCGCAACAAGACCGACGGCTACTACATCCAGGTCGGCAAGAGCGAGACCGACGCCGTCCCCGAGTCCTACCAGCACGTCAAGACGCTGAAGAACTCCAAGCGCTACACCATTCCCGAACTCGACGAGAAGGAGCGGGAGGTCCTGCGCCTGGAGGAGCGCCGCCACGACATGGAGTACGAGCGCTTCCGGGACCTCCGCGAGCGCGTGGCCGAGCGAGCGTCGCTCCTGCAGGACGTGGGCCGGACGCTCGCCGAGGTCGACGCGCTGTCGTCGTTCGCGGTCCACGCCGTCGAGAACGACTGGACGCGCCCGGAGGTCCACGACGGGCAGGCGCTCTCCATCGAGGCCGGTCGGCACCCCGTCGTCGAGCAGACGACCGAGTTCGTCCCGAACGACCTGCACATGGACGAGGACCGCCGCTTTCTCATCGTCACCGGGCCGAACATGAGCGGGAAGTCGACGTACATGCGCCAGGCCGCGCTCGTGACGCTGCTCGCGCAGGTCGGGAGCTTCGTCCCGGCGCGGTCGGCGTCGGTCGGCCTCGTCGACGGCATCTACACCCGCGTCGGCGCGCTGGACGAACTCGCACAGGGGCGCTCGACGTTCATGGTCGAGATGCAGGAACTGTCGAACATCCTCCACTCCGCGACCGACGAGTCGCTGGTCATCCTCGACGAGGTCGGCCGCGGGACGGCGACCTTCGACGGCATCTCCATCGCGTGGGCCGCGACAGAGTACATCGCCAACACCGTCCGGTCGAAGACGCTCTTCGCGACGCACTACCACGAGCTGACGGCGCTGGGCGACGAACTGCCCACCGTCGAGAACGTCCACGTCGCGGCCGACGAGACGGACGGCGACGTGACCTTCCTCCGGACGGTGCGGGACGGGCCGACCGACCGCTCCTACGGCGTCCACGTCGCGGACCTGGCCGGCGTTCCGGCCCCCGTCGTCGACCGCTCGCGGGAGGTGCTCGACCGACTGCGCGAGGACGAGGCCATCGAGGTCCGGGGAAGCGACCGGGACGGCGGCGGGACGACACAGGCCGTCTTCGACCTGAGTTCGGGGCAGTTCGCGAGCGGCGGGTCGGCGTCGACGGACGAACCGGTGGCGACCGACGGCAGCCGCGAACAGGCCCCGGCAGAGCCCGCGGCCGACGACGCGGGCGGGCTCGACCCCGAGGCCGAGGCCGTGCTGTCGGAACTGCGGGACCTCGACGTCAACGAGACGCCGCCGGTCGAACTGCTGGCGAAGGTCCAGGACTGGCAGGACGACCTCGACGACGCGTAGCGCCGCGACCGCGGTTGTCAACGGCGATATTCGCGCCACAACCATTATACCGTGCTCATCGTTATCGTGTGCTATGACCGACGGGATTCGCGTTCTCCACGTCGACGACGATCCCGACTTCGCCGACGTGGCCGCCACCTTCCTGGAACGGGAGCGCGATTCCATCACCGTCGAGACGGAGACGAGCGCCGCCGACGGACTCGAACGGGTCAAGGACGGGGAGTTCGACTGCGTGGTCTCGGACTACGACATGCCGGGCCGCAACGGCGTCGAGTTCCTCGAATCCGTTCGCGACTGGTCCCCAGACCTGCCGTTCATCCTCTTCACCGGGAAGGGGAGCGAGGCGGTCGCGAGCGAGGCCATCTCGGCGGGCGTCACCGACTACCTCCAGAAGGCGACCGGTTCCGACCAGTACGCGCTGCTGGCGAACAAGATCGTCAACGCCGTCCAGCGGACCCGGGCCGAGCACGCCCAGCAACGCCACCTCCAAGCGATCGAGACCGCGCGGGAGGGAATCAGTATCCTCGACGAGGACGGGGAGTTCATCTACGTCAACGACGCCTACGCCGACCTCTACAGCTACGAGCCAGCGGACCTGCTCGGGGAGCACTGGGAGGTGCTCTATCGCGACGAGGACGTCGATCACGTCTGGGACGAGATCCTCCCGCGCGTCGACGAGACCGGCTACTGGCACGGCGAGACGATCGGCGTTCGCGCCGACGGGAGCACCTTCGTCGAGGACCACACGCTCGCGACGACCGAACACGACGAACTCGTCTGCACCGTCAGAGACGCCTCCGACCGCAGGCGGCGCGAGCAGGCCATCGAGGAACTCCACGCCACCGTCACGGCGTTCCTGCAGGCCGAGACCGCCGACGAGATCGCGCGGATCACGGTCCAGTCGGCCCGCGACATCCTCGACATGCCGGCCAACGCGGTCCACTTCGCCGACGGTGACGACGGAGACTTGCGGCCGGTCGCCTGGACCGAGGAGGCCGAAGACATCGTCGGGACGCCACCGGTGATCGGGCCCGGCGACGGCCTCGCGTGGGAGGCGTTCGAGGCGGGCGAGCCACAGGTCCACGACGACGTGTCGGCGAATCCCGGCCGGTACAACCCCGAGACGGAGGTGCGAAGCGAGATTCTCCTCCCGCTCGACGAGCACGGCGTTCTCCTCGTCGGGTCCCAGGAGCCGACCGCGTTCGACGAGACGGACGTGTCACTCGCTCGGATGCTCGCCGTCCACGCGACGACGGCGCTCGACCGCCTCGACCGGGAGCGAGAGCTCCGCGCCGAGCGAGAGTTCGTCGACCAGGCGCTCGACACGCTCGACGACCTGTTCTACGTCGTCGGTCCCGACGGCGACCTCCGCCGGTGGAACGACCGAGTGCCCGCGGTCACGGGGTATACCGACGCCGAACTCGCGGACCTGTCCGTTGTTGACCTCTTCCCGGACGACCAGGCCGACGTGGTCGACGCGGCGCTCGAGCGGGCGCTCGAGACCGGTCGGACGAGCGTCGAAGCGGACCTCCGCACCGCCGACGGGGAGCGGTTCCCCTACGAGTTCACCGGCGCGCGACTGAGGGACCCCGACGGGGGGCGTTCCGGGGTCGTCGGCATCGGCCGAGACATCACGCGCCGCAAAGCGCGCGAACAGCAACTCTCGCGACAGAACGAGCGCCTCGACGAGTTCACCAGCGTCGTCAGCCACGACCTCCGGAACCCGCTGGCGCTCGCCGCGGGCCACCTCGACCTCGCCCGCGAGGAGCGCGACAGCGAGCACCTGGAAACCGTGGCGGACGCCCACGAGCGGATGGGGGCGCTCATCGAGGACCTCCTGACGTTCGCGCGGGACGGCGAGTCCGCGACCGACCTCGAACCCGTCTCGCTCGAAGACGCGGCCGCGGACTGCTGGGAGAGCGTCCGGACGGATGCCGCGACGCTCGACGTCGAGACCGACCGCCGGGTCCGCGCCGACCCGGCGAAGCTCCGGCGACTGTTCGAGAACCTCTTTCGAAACGCCGTGGAGCATGGCTCGACAAGCCTTCCTTCGCAGGCCCAGGAAGACGCCGTGGAGCATGGCTCCACGAGCAGTCAGAACGCGTCGCGTTCTGACGACGCCGTCGAGCAC
>Ga0207772_100056_pt1 | contig 138939 bp, 136 predicted proteins | sample A23M3SouthBayCA_2_FD_187750 | JGI IMG/M metagenome (GOLD analysis project Ga0207772, IMG submission 187750) | Aerobic enrichment media microbial communities from Eden Landing Ponds, California, USA - A23 M3 (2) (SPAdes) | ecosystem: Environmental > Aquatic > Marine > Unclassified | place... | reverse complement strand
CTTCGCCTACCCCTTCGGCGTCACGGCGCTGTTCCTCCCGCCGGTGGTCGCCGCGCTGTACTCGCCGACGCTCGCGGACGTCGTGTTCACGCGAAGCGACTCGATCGCCATCTGGATCCTCGACAACATCCTGGACTACGGCGGCATCAACACGATCATCCGGGAGAGCTTCGACCTCGAAGGATTGGCCTACGTGGGCATGTGGTTCGGCCTCGCCGTGCCGATCGGCTGGTTCCTCGGCATCGTCGTCGCGCTGGCGAACCTCGTGCGGCCGACAGCCGAGTCGGAGTCCTCGGGCTCCTCGGACGTGACGTGAGGGGCCGGTCGAACGCGTCTGGCTTTTGGCGGCGGGGGTATTCCCCAGCGGTATGACCGAGTCCCCACTCGAGCGGACCATCGTCGTCGGCACGGTGCTCGACGCCGAGCCGTTCCCGGAGGCGCGCAAGCCCGAACTGTTCAAGCTCTGGATCGACCTGGGCGACCGTGAGGTGCAGTCGGCGGCGCAGTTAGGGTATCACCACGCGGTCGAGGCGGTCGTCGGGCGGCAGGTGCTCTGCGTGACGGATCTGGGCACGGTGAACATCGCCGGCTTCGAGTCGGAGGTGCTGACGGTCGGGGTGCCTGGGGATGACGGGAACCCGGTGTTGGTGGAACCGGCTGACGAGGTGCCGGTCGGTGGGGTGCTGTACTGACCGACCGCTCAGCTTCGCCACGCCCCAAACTCGACAGCGATCCAGCTATCCCTCAGAATCAGCGTCGGCTTCCTCAGCGTCGGACTCAGCGCTCCCGCTCCCCTTGTCCTGTTCGAATCCAGATAACGCCTTATTTGATTTCGGGGAGCGGACCATGATGTGTCAGAGATTTGCTCTGGATGAGCCTTACACCCACGGCAAGGGAGAGGAGGACGATTCCAACGAGGAGAAGCCCCTGTACGGCCAGAAGAAAGCGAGCGTTGGTACGCAGTTCACACCGCATCTGTTCTTGCCACTCATCAAACCCGCCCAGCAGGAGATCGTACCACTCGATGGTGTCGTATTGCTGCTCACGAATTTCGTTCGCAAAATCCCGGCTTAGACCTAGTGTCGCGTTCGATATTCTATAGGTGTAGATTCCCAGGCAAATCGAGGTCAACAAGGCGATGACGCCGACGATTCCCAGCCGAATTGGCCACGATTCGACCGTTATTGAGACGTTTCGCCCCGAAACTATCGACGCTGCCGATACCACGATACCGATGACGATTATCCCCGTCCGGACGGTCCGTACTGCCGCATCGTCCATCTGATTAAGGAATGAAATCTGGTGGTCGAGTACACTCCGCGATTCTCTGGCGAGACTCCTGTAAGCTTCCACATCGCTGTGGCTGGCGCCACTTGATTCAGACGTAGTGCTGGACGGCTCGTCCACGTGACTCATTCCCGTATCAAATTGAGGTGACCCTCTAGTATTTGATTGGTAGTGACGCGCTGGGAGTTGATCTCCGAAACAGATGCCGGTATCGACGATCCCTTGGGATGAACCGAGACTGGAAAGGAGGTCTGAATTGGGAGACGGCACCGGTATCCATCAGTCGATGGTGTGGTGCTACACGAAATGCCCCGGCACCTATGGACTGAATCCAGACGTCCAAGCTACCGACGCGCTCGGCCCCTCACATGTAGCCCAGATCCCGCAGCCGCCCCATCAGGTCCTCCTTGTCCTGGGCCCGCCCCTCCCGCTCGACGGTCCCCTCTAAGTCCTGGAGCCACGCCGGCGTCGACTGGCTCTTCTTCGTCGAGACCTCCGAGCCGAGCGAGCGGAAGCCCTCGAAGTACTTCGGGCTGACCGGCACGTCGTCGATGGCCGCACCCTCGGGTAGGTCGTCGAAATCCTGGGGCACGTAGCCGTCGGCCGGCCAGGCGGCAACCGTGTCCGGGACCACGTAGTTCCACGTCGCGTCCCACACCGCGCGCTCGTCGAACTGGAGGATCGGCTGCACCCGGTCGTGGGGCGGGTACTTCTCGGAGTCGTGACGCGGGCTGAAGAACGTCTCGTCGGCGCGGGCCTCCTGCTCGTCCCAGCGGACCCCCGAGACGATGCCGTCGACGTCCAGTGCCTCGATGGCGTCGTTCAGGGCGACCGTCTTCAGGAGGTGGTTGCCGACGTAGGTGTCGAGCAGGAACGGGAACGTCTCCTCCTCGTACTCGAGCTTCTCGCGCACCTCGCGCTGGTTACGCTCGTTCAGGTCCTCGACGGCGATCTCGTCGCCCGGCTCGTCGGCCAGCGCGCCGACGTCCTCGTTGCGGGCGTAGTGGAGCTCGACCCCCCAGTGGTCGGCCCAGCGCTCGACGAAGTCGATGATGTCGTCGAAGTGCTGGAAGTGGTCGATGAACACCGCCGGGGGCATCTCGTAGCCGTACTCTTCGGCGACCTGGGCGACGAAGTACAGCGTGAGCGTCGAGTCCTTCCCACCGGTCCACATCACGGCCGGGTGCTGGTACTGCTCCAGCGCGGTCGTCGTCACCTCGACGGCCTTCTCGATCTTGTCGGTGATCGTCGGGTAGTCGCTCGGCTCCTCGCCGGCGCCGTCGTCGTAGTCGACCGTCAGGTAGTCGGGGAACGCCTCGGGCATGCGATATCTCTCTGGGTCGGCGTAGGCCGGGGGCGTAAAAATCCCTTGTGGGATGGCTATCGCCCGACGGCGGGCACGAAAACCGGCAAATATCGAGGGCCGTCTCGGAGCCGGTTCAGTTTCACTTTCGCCACCCACCCTAGGCGGGCCTTTAGTGGGCACCGACGAATCGGCGCGACCATGTCGAGAGCCACGGTCCCGGACTACCGGACGGTGCGGAACGACCTCGGGCGGCGGCTGCGGTCGCTGCGGGCGGACTGCCCGCCGATGGAGACGGCCCGCCTCCTGCTGGCCCACGACGGGCCGGGCCAGTCCCTCGTAGGGGTGCGCCACGACGGGGGGCGCGTGGTCTACTTCCAGGCGTCGAACCGGGACACGATTGCGGCGACCTTCGACGGCGACGGACTGGATCCGCGCGGGGGCCGGCCGATCGGGAACTTGAGCGAGCGCGTCCGCGTGTCGCTGTGGGTCGAGAAGATGGGGCCCTACTGGGGGTGGGTCCACCCGCGGTACCGGTGACGCTCGCCCGGAAGGGCGAGGAACCAACGGATTTTCACTCACTGAGTGGTAGAGACCACCATGACCGGGGCCATTCGGATCCTCCAGGTCGGCGACACAGCGGACGCCGAGGCCCTCCGCGACGCGGACGATCGCTTCGAGGTCGTGACGGCCACGGGCAAGGAGGCGACCCTGTCCCATCTCTCGACGGGCGCGGTCGACGGCATCGTCAGCGCCTACGAGTTGTCCGACGGCGACGGCATCGCCCTCCTCGAGACCGTCCGGACGGACCACCCGGCGCTCCCGTTCGTGCTCGTCCCCGAGGCCGGCAGCGAGGGGCTCGCCAGCAGGGCCATCGCGGCCGGCGTGACCGAATACGTCCCCGCGGCGGACGGCCCGCGCGCCGTGGCCGAGCGGGTGATCGCCGCCGTCGATCGCTACCGAGAGCACCGCGCGAGGGACGCTGTCAGGACGGACACCCAGCGGGAGCGGGACCGCTTCTGGGCCATCTTCGAGACGATCCCTTACCCGGTGGCCCACGTCCGGCTCCGGGACGGCGAGAACGTGGTGGAGCACGTGAATCCGGCCTTCGAGACCGTCTTCGGCTACGACGCCGAGGCACTCCATGGCCGGTCGCTCAACGACACGATCGTCCCCGACGAGCTCCTGCCGGAGGCGAGACAGATCGACGCGTCGGTCCGTGAGGGTGTCACGGAGCAGGTCGTGGAGCGGAAGACTCCCGACGGCCGACGGGAGTTCCTCTTCCGGGCCCGCCAGCTCGTGAGCGGCGACGACGGGCAACGGGAGGCACTCGGCGTCTACGTCGACGTCACGGAGCGCCAGGGGCGGGAGCGCGAACTCTCGGCGATCCAGGACCGGATGGAGTTCGCCCTCGCAACGACGAACTCCGTCATCTTCGAGGTCAACGTGGATAGTGCGGTCGAGCGCCGCCACGGCCCGTTCGAGCGGCTCTTCGGCGTGCCCGACGACCTCGTCAGGACGAGTCAGGCGTTCTACGAGCGGGCCGTCCACCCCGACGACCGGGCACGGGTGGAGTCCCGCCAGACGGCGGTCATCGAGGGCGGTATCGACGCGATCGAGATCGAGTTCCGCACCCATCCGGACGCGGGTGCACCCCGGTGGATCCGCTCCCGGATGGCCCGCGTTGACGTCGAGGACAGTGAGGACGCCGAGCGGGTCATCGGCCTCGCGACGGACATCTCGGGCCTGAAAGAGCGCGAGCGGGAGCTGAAGCGGCAGAACGAGCGCCTCGAAGCGTTCGCGAGCGTGGTCTCCCACGACCTCCGGAACCCGCTGAACGTCGCCCAGGGCCGCCTGGAGATGGCCCGCGAGGACTGCGAGAGCGAGCACCACCAGCGCGTGGCCGACGCGCTCGACCGGAGCCAGGCGCTCATCGACGACCTGCTCACGCTGGCCAGGGAGGGCCAGCGAGTCAGCGAACTCGCCCCGGTGTCGCTGGCGGACGCCGTATCGCGTTGCACCCGGACCGTCGAGACTGGAGGGGCTACGCTGGTCACCGAGACCGACGCGACGATCGAGGCCGACCTGGGGCAGCTCCAGCAGGTCTTGGAGAACCTGATCCGCAACGCCATCGACCACGGCGGCGACGCCGTCACGATCACGGTGGGCGACCTCGAGGACGGCTTCTACGTCGAGGACGACGGGCCGGGCGTGCCCGAGGACCGGCGCGAGGACGTCTTCGAGGCGGGTTTCTCGACGTCGACCGAGGGGACCGGGTTCGGGCTGGCGATCGTCCGGGAGATCGTCGAGGACCACGGCTGGGAAATCGCGGTCAGCGAGAGTCAGTCGGGCGGGGCCCGCTTCGAGATCACCGGCGTCGAGATCGACTCGTGAGCATCCTTCGATATGCCTATCCGGACGGCGGCCCGGCTGGTCGATAACCGTGGGTGAGGAGGTACTCGTCGTCGGCGCCGGGCCCGTGGGGATGAGCGCCGCGCTCGCGCTGTCGGCTCGAGGCGTACCGGTCGCAATCGTCGAAGCCGACCCCGAGGACCGGTCGCGGCCGGGCAGCCGCGCCGACTACGTCCACGGCGCGACGCTCGAGATCCTGGAATCGGTGCACCCGGGGCTCGGTCAGCGCATCGTCGACGCCGGCCTGGTGTGTCCGACACGGCGGACGTACTGGCGAGGCCGCGAGGTGTACTCGCGCACCTTCCCGTTCGACCCGGACGCCGAGGGATTGCCCCACCACTCTCGGATCCCCCAGACCGTCGTCGAGGACTTCCTCCACGACGCCCTCGCCGAGCGCGGCATCGAGATCCGGTGGGACGCGCCGGTCGACTCGGTGGATTCCTCGCCGGAGGGCGTGCGGGTCGAGACCAAGGACGGGACGGCCTGGGAGGCACCGTACGTGGTCGGCGCTGACGGCGGGGGCTCGACCGTGCGCAAGCAGATCGGCGTGGAGATGGCGGGCACCGAGTCCGAGAACGCCTTCGTCATCGTGGACGTCGAGGAGGACCCAGACGAGCCGAGCCCGAACGAGCTGACCTTCCACTACGGCCACCCGGGCGTCGGCGGCCGGAACGTGCTGACGGCGCCGTTCCAGGGCGGCTGGCGCATCGACGTGACGTGCCGGACCTCGGACGACCCCCAGGCGCTCTCCGGCGAGGAATCCGTTCGGGACATCGTCTCGGCGACGATGGGCGAGCGCTACGCCGACCGGGTGACGTGGGTGTCGACCTACCGGTTCAAGCAGGTGCTCGCCGACCGCTTCGTCGACGAGCACCGGCGGGTGCTCCTGGCGGGAGACGCCGCCCACCTCTTCGCGCCGTTCGGCGGGCGGGGGATGAACTCCGGCATCCACGACGCCGAGGCGGCCGGTGCGGCGATCGCGTCGGCGCTCGGCGCGGAGACGGCGGCGCTCGCCGAGCGGGACGTCGAAAACTACGCGCGGCTCCGGGAGGAGGCTGCCGAGTGGAACGAGCACGCCGCCGGCAAGGCGCTCGAGCACATCTACACGGAGCGGCTCTGGCCGAACGTCAAGAAGCGGCTGGCGGGCGAGCTCTCGCGGGTCTGGGAGCCCGCGGCGGAGTGGTTGGACACGGCCCACTTCGGGCCGCAGGCGGGGCCGCCGATCCCGACGAAAGGGAAGTTCTGAGGGGGAGTCGAAGGCTCAGGGGCGAGGGCTCGGGTGAGATCGGGGGAGTCCCTGCAAAGCCATTGAATTGAAGGGATGATTGCTCGGGTAATGGTGTGACGTAAAAATCAATCACTTTCGCAACAGGATCCCCAGGCCACGCTGAATACAGCGAATTGATGCAGCACCGTCAATTGCCCAGTTCCGGTAGCATGACGAAGCAGAAACGTGGGTCGGTAGTCTACGCTTCCTGTTGGTCCCACGCAACACCGAGTGCCGCTCCGAGGGCCATTCCGACTCCTATACCCAGTCCGATGTTATCTATCGCTACCCCCACCCCGGCCCCGAGAGCGAGACCGACAGCGACACCAATTGCAACTCCTTTCCTCGCTGTTTCTGAGTCGGACACAGGCAAACACAGATCCGGGTTTGAAAATAACCTACCTCCCTCTGTATCTAATGGGGCAATCGCCTCAAATGTGCCTACGGGCTCGTGACCGACTCGCGCCCTGTATTCAGCACGACGTTTCTGATGGTTGATAGAGAGAAGATAGGAGACTGAGGTATACAGAGGTTGAGTTCGGGAACCAGCCTTCGAACTCAAGATCTAGCACTCCCCGATCGGACCACCTCGCTTATGTCCCGAAGCCCGAACCTCCTAATGAATGACTGGGATCGGTTTCGGCTGGCCCGAACGGGACACGGCACGGTTTCAGGTACCGAAATAATGGGGATGCTCAACGATATTTGGTGGATGCTGGGCTTACTGATGGCAGCGCCCCTGATGCTGCCCGGCGTCCAAAACATCCTCGCCGGCAGCTACCCGCGGGGAATCCTGTTCCTCGCGTTGGGCGCCGTCGCACTATTCCTTCCGGAGTTCATCAGGTGGCGATTGCTCGGGGGGAGCTCCCCGTTCGAGCGGATTCCCCTAATCGGCACCGCCGCAGATCGGGGCGAGGAGTGACGGACTGCCCCATAGAGTTTCAGCGTTGATGTCGGGGACCCATGGCCACTGTCTCTTGCGATAAATCAGGTGTATACAAGCGACCGGTCCTCAGCACGGCCATCCTCTCACTGCTGGAAAACGTCGACACCCTCGAGTCGCCCGGCTACAGATACCGCTCGGTCCGGGTGAGCTCAACATCCGAACCCAGATCCCCGTCCATTTGGTCAGCGATCTCTTCGGCCGACCACCCACCCGGCTGGAACGCCGACCGCTCCATCGTCGGGTCCGAGAAGATACCGATTCGGTCGCCGCCCGCATAGAGCGTGCAGCCGGTGACGTCCTCGGCGGCGTCGGCGAGCAGGTAGGCCACCATCGGGGCGACCCGCTCCGGTGGCATCTCCTCGCGGGTGTATGGGCGGTGCGCCTCGGGCACGGTCGCGGTCATCCGAGTGAACCCCGACGGGACCAGCGCGTTGACGCGGACGTTCTGGTCCCAGAGCTCGGTGGACGCCGAGCGGACAAAACCGAGCACGCCGGCCTTCGACGCCGAGTAGTTGAGCTGGCCGGGGTTGCCGAGGGCGCCCATGGAGCTCATCGCGAGGTAGGCCCGCTGGTCCTCGAGGGGCTCCTCGTAGCCCCGCCAGTGGCGGACGGCCGCTCGGAGGAGGGCGAAATTGGTCCCGAGGTTCGCCCGGAGGGCCTCGGCCCAGTCGTCGTCCGAGAGGTTGGGGATCCACCCGTCCCGGAGGATGCCAGCGAAATTCGCGATGCCGTCGACCCGACCGTAGGCGTCGACCGTGGTCTCGACGAGGTCGGTCGCGTCCTCGGGGTCGGCCACGTCGCCGTGGTGGGGAATCGCGTCGCCCCCGCTCTCGGTGATGGTCTCGGCGACCGCTTCGGCCACAGCCGGATCGGATCCTTCGCCCGTGACGGAGGCCCCGAGGTCGTTGACGACGACGGTGGCACCGAGGTCGGCGAGGTGTTCGGCGGCGTATCGGCCGAGGCCGTTGCCGGCGCCGGCCAGGATGAGGGTCTTATCGGCGAGCATGGCACCACGTCTCGACAGTAATCGGATGGATGGTCATCGTGGTGCGACCTTCCCGAAGCGACCACATGAGTCTTTACGGACAGCTCAAGGTTCGATGGACTGGCGGTGCTGTAGGGAGAAAATATCGGACCGAAAACGGCCGTCCTAGTCGCTGATGTACTTGTTGTCCCGCCAGTCCACGCCGCCACCCGGCGCGTTCGAGCTGTGCTCCTCGACGATCTCGACCGTCGCCGGTCGCTCCTCGCCCTCGACGATGCGGTGGGCGCGGAGCTCGCCGTCCTTGGCGACGATGGCCGAGAGGATGCCGGTGTCGGCCTGCTTCGCCAGGTTGCAGAGCACCTCGAACATCGGGTACTGGAGCGCCGTGTTCTGGAGGATCGCCTCGCGGTCGCCCTTGAACGCGGCGACCTCGATGAGCTTCGTGGGCTCCTCGACGTCCTCTTCGGCCGTCCAGGCCGGCCCGCCCTCGATGGTGGTCACCACGCCGTCCTCGTCCCGCTTCAAGCCCTCGGGGAGCGGGGCGTCGAGGTCGGGCACGCGGTTCTCGGTCACCGTCCCCTTGATCTGGGCGGTCGGGGTGTACTTGCCCACCTTGCCCTCGGGGGCGACGGCCCGGATGATGAGCGTGTTGTTCCGCCGGGTGATCTCGATGTCCTCGATCTCCTCGGGGAGCTCGGGGTCGTCGAAGAACTCGTTGACGTCATCGAGGGGCAGTTCGACCGTCGAGTGGAGGTAGTACACGCAGTCGCTCATGGTTGAGTTGGTCGAGAGGGCCCAGGTCGAGCCGCGGCGAGATACACGGTCATGCTACGCGCCCCGCCGGATATATGGCCTACTCATTATATCTGACCTTCGATGGTGGAATAATCGCACGTTTCATTCCGGACCGAGCGTCGCGGCGAGCTCGCCGCGCTCCTCGAGTTCCGCGAGGACGTCGCTGCCACCCACGAACTCGCCGTCGACGTAGGTCTGGGGGATGGTCTCCCAGCCGCTGTGGGCCTCGAGCGCCGTCCGGAACTCGTCGAGTGACTCGAGCGTGTCCACCGTCTCGAAGTCCTCGCGGTGCTGGCCGATGAGGCCGAGGGCCCGCTTGGAGTACCCACACTGGGGCATCAGCTGGTTCCCCTTCATGAACAGCACCACCTCGTTGTCGGCGATGGCCGCGTCCACGCGCTCGGTGACCTCCTCCTGGGGGAGGCTCTGGTGTGGGTCGAACGACATACCCCCACTAACCGGCCGCGCCCCAAATCCCTGTCGTTCAGTACTTCGGCTCGGCACCCGAGATCTCGTAGACGTCCGCCATGATGGCGTCGCGCTCGGCCTGCCAGTCGTCGAAGCCCGCCGGCGACTCGGGGTAGCGGTCGTAGGTCGCCTTCAACTGGGTCGCCCGCTTGTTGATCTTATACAGCTCGAAGAGCAGCCCCCAGTGGCCGAAGGTGTCGACCAGCGTCTTCAGCTTCAGCGAGAGTGGCATCGACGTGCTACCGGACTTCCCCATCACGTCGACGAGCTGCTGGCCCGGGATGGAGGAGACCACGTCCACGAGCTCGTCCACGTCGTGGGCGCCGCCCCAGATGTTGTAGAGGTCCATCGCGGCGAAGCGCTGCCCGAAGTCGGTCATGACCTTGCGGTTGTACCGCCAGAGGGCGGCCTCTGAGACGTCGCCGTCGTCGATCGCCTCGGCCGCGACCTGGGCCGCCCAGTGGCCAGCCTTGGCCGCGCCGGGGATTCCACCGCCGGTCGTCGGGTTCACGTGCCCCGCCGAATCACCGACCGCCATGAACCCAGGCGCCACCGCCGAGTCGTAGGGCCGTCGCGTCGGTAGGGCCGCCCCCAGCTTGTCCTTCCCGCCGAGCGTATCGACGACAGTCGCCCCCTGGAACTCGGGCCGCGAGCGGAGGTCGTCCCGGAGGACGTCCACGAGCTCCATCGGCGGCTTGTTCATCTGGAAGCCCAGGCCGGCGTTGATGCGCGTGGCCGTCCGCGGGAAGTACCAGAGGTACCCGAGCTCCTCGGTCGGCTTGAACACGATCGCGTCGTCCCACTCGACGGGCTCGGGCACGTCGACGATCTCTCGGTAGGCCGAGCAGAACTGCCGGTAGGAGACGTTCGTGTCGAAGGTCGCCGTCGAGAAGTCGGCCTGGTCCTGGAGGATCGAGAGGGCGCCGGCCGCGTCGACCGTCACGGGAGCCTCGTAGTCGACGGCCTCGCCGTCCCGCTTGGCCCGGACGCCCTCGATCTGGCCGTTGCCCTGGATGACGTCCTTGACGACCGTGTCGTAGTGCACCTCGGCGCCCACCCTCGCGGCCTCGTCCAAGAGCACCTGGCCGTACTTGTGCCGGTCGACCACCGCACCGGTCGTCCCGTCGCCGAAGGGAATGTCGATCGTCTCGTCCGTCGTTGGGTTCTCGAAGATCGCCCGCCGGATGCGCTGGTTGGTGAAGGACTCCCGCTTCAACCGCTCCCGGTCGATGACGTCCGGGAACGTGCTGGTCCCCTTGATCGCGTCGCCACAGGCGATGTGCCCCGCCGCCTCCTCGTCCTTCCGCTCGAGGATGACGGCCGAGAGCCCGTCGCGGGCGGCCGTCGCGGCGGCGAACGCACCGGCGGTGCCGCCCCCGACGACGACCATGTCGTACCGTTCGGCGGACATCTGCCGGATTTGGCCGCCGGACGGTAATAAATGGGCCGGGAAACCGGTGGGGCGACACGTCGGCCGGCCAGCAGGTTCATAACTGGCCTGCCCCTCTGCCCGGACATGTACGACAGCAGGGCGTCCGCGCTCGCCGGGCTGCTCGTGGTGCTCGTCCTCACGACGGGATGCCTCGGGCTGGTGACCGGCAGCGAGCCGGCGGTCTTCACCGCCTCCGAGGTCGGCGTGAGCGACGCCGCGCTCTCGGAAACCGACTTCCAGCACGAGGACACCCGCACAGAGTGGTTGAACCGCACCGTCTCGGCGGCTGGCCAGGAGCGGGAGGTCCGTGTCCAGAACCACGTCTCGAGCTATCGCCGACCGGCCCAGGTCGACGTCGATGACGGCCTCACCTTCGGGTACTTCGTCGTCGCCGCGACGCCCCAGGCGTCCATCGCCGGCCAGGCCCTGAACCCGATCGGGCAGATGTCGCCGCGGGAGATGGTCGACCAGCTCGCCAGTGGCCAGAACGCCGTCAGTGACATTCAGCGGGAGGACGAGCGCTCCCTCAGCGTCCTCGGTGCCGACGCCGAGGTTGTCCGCTTCTCCGGCACAGTCGAGCGCCAAGGCCGGGAGATCCCGGTCTACGTCGAGGTGACCCGCGTCCAGGACGGCGGCGACTTCGTGGTGGGCATCGGCGCCTACCCCCAGGAGAACGCCGACGCGGTCCGGCCCGGGGTCACGACCCTCTTCGAAGGCATCGACCACTGACCGGGTCGTCGGCCACACCCAATGCCTTATGTAGCGATACGGGGAACGCCCTGACATGCTGCGGGCCTCCGGTGTGACGAAGACGTTCGGCGGCCTCACCGCCGTCGACACCGTCGATTTCGAGATCGACGAGGAGGAGATCGTGGGGCTCATCGGCCCCAACGGCGCCGGCAAAACCACGCTCTTCAACGCCATCACCGGCGTCTACCCGCCGACCGCGGGGACGATCGAGTTCCAGGGCCAGGACGTCACCGGGTGCTCGCCCCACGAGATCGCGAAGCTGGGCATCCACCGGACCTTCCAGACGGCCCGGACGTTCAACGAATCCAGCGTTCTCGAGAACGCCACCGTCGGGGCCGTCTTCGGCTCGACGGCCACGCCGTCGCTGCCGGAGGCCCGGGAGCAGGCCCGCGAGAGTCTTGCCTTCGTCGGCCTGGACGACCGCTTGGGAGAGGAGGCGGGGAGCCTCACGCTGGCCGACCGGAAGCTCCTCGAGCTCGCGAAGGGCCTCGCGGCCGACCCGACGCTCGTCCTCGTCGACGAGATCGGCGCGGGACTCACCCCCACCGAGATCGAGACGATCACCGACACCCTCGAGCGGGTCCGGGCCGAGCGGGGCATCTCCGTCTTCTGGATCGAGCACGTCATGGAGGCGATCATGCGATCGACTGACCGGATCATCGTGCTGAACCAGGGCCGGAAGATCGCTGACGGGCCGCCGGCCGAGATCCAAGAGGACGAGCTGGTCGCCGAGGCCTACCTCGGGGGGGTGGAGCTGTGAGCGTCATCGCCGTCGACGAGCTCGACGTCCACTACGGGGACCTCCAGGTGCTCTGGGACGTCTCCATCGCGGTCGAGGAGGAGGACACGGTGGTCGCCGTCATCGGGCCGAACGGGGCCGGCAAGACCACGCTGCTGAAGACGATGTCCGGGATCATCCGGCCGACCGACGGCCGGGTGGAGGTCTTCGGGACGGACGTCAGCGGGCTCGACACCCACGAGATCGTCGAGCTCGGCTTCGTCCAAATCACGGAGGAGCGGAACCTGTTCGACGACCTCTCGGTGCAGCGGAACCTGAAGATGGGCGCCTACACCCAGCGGGAGGCCTACGAGGAGACCCTCCAGGACGTCTACGAGATGTTCCCCGTGCTCGAGGAGCGCGCCGAGCAGAAGGCCGGGACCCTCTCGGGCGGCGAGCAGCAGATGCTCGCCATCGGGCGGGGGCTCATGACCCGGCCGAAGGTGCTGGCCCTCGATGAGCCCTCGGGCGCGCTCGCCCCCCAGCTCGCCCAGCGGGTCTTCGAGAAGATCGACGAGATCAGCGACGACATCACCGTCGTGCTCGTCGAGCAGCACGTCGATAAGGCGCTCACCCTCGCGGATCGCGGCTACCTACTCGAGAACGGCCGGATCGTCACGCAGGGCACCGGGGAGGAGCTCCTCCACAGCGAGGAGATCGTCGAAGGCTACCTGCGCTGAGCCAGCCTCAGTAGAACTCGCGGACCAGGTCGGTGGCGCCCTCGGGGGCGCCGTCGGGGATCTCCGACATGTCCTCCGTGAGCCCGTGGACCTCGCCGTAGGAGACCGAGTCGGGGTCCTGGTACAGCACGCCCTGATACTCGACGTTTGGGTCGAGGATGCGGTCCTTGGCCGCGTCGAAGTCTGCGGGGTCGTGGTCCTCGTCCTCGACGTCGACGATGGCGTCCCGGAAGTAGTCGTACGTGTCGACGTCGTTGAACGTCACGCACGGGGAGAAGACGTTCACGAAGCCGAAGCCGTCGTGCTCGATCGCCGCCTTGACGATCTCGGTGTGGCGCTGGGCGTCCGAGGCGAAGGACTGGGCGATGAACGTCGCCCCGGCGGAGAGGGCCAGGGCGAGCGGGTTCACCGGGGGCATCTGGGGTCCATCGGGCGAGGTGGCCGTCTCGAAGTCCTCACGGGAGGTCGGCGAGAACTGGCCCTTCGTGAGCCCGTAGATGCGGTTGTCCATCACGACGTAGCTCATGTCGACGTTCCGGCGGACGGCGTGGACGAAGTGGCCGGCGCCGATGGAGAAGCCGTCGCCGTCGCCCCCGGCGACCATGACTTCGATGTCCGGGCGGGCCATCTTCACGCCCATGCCCACGGGCAGCGCCCGGCCGTGGACGCCGTGGAGCGCGTAGGAGTGCATGTAGGTCCCGATCTTGCCGGAGCAGCCGATGCCGGCGACGACGAACGTGTTGTCGGGGTCCTGGCCGGTCTCGGCCAGTGCTTTCATCATGCCGTTCATCGTGCCGAAGTCCCCACAGCCCGGACACCAGGTGGGCTGTTTGTCGGACTTGAAGTCGGTGAAGCGGATCTCAGAGCTCATGCGCGCACCTCCTGACTCCCCGAGCCGTCCCCGGCCAGGGCGACCTCGATCTCGGCGGCCAGCTCGTCGGCCTTGAACCGGACGCCGTCGTACTTGTTGATCCGGTCGACGCGGGTGAGCGTGTCGTGCTCGAGCACGTCGGCGAACTGACCGGTCGCGTTACACTCGACGACGATGACGGTTTCGGCGGCCTCGACCGCCTCGGAGAGGTCGAATCGCGGGAGGAGGTAGGGGACCGAGATGAACCGGACGGGCTCCTCTAAGAGCTCCATCGCTTCGAGCATCGCCCCCTCGTTCGAGCCCCAGGAGACGACCAGCGTCTCCGCGTCGGGGTCGCCGAACTCCCGGGGCGTCCAGTCCTCCACCTCCTGGGCGGTGGCCACCTTTTTCGCGCGCTTCTCCACCTGGCGCTTCCGCACCTCGGTGTCCTCGGTCCGCCGGCCGAGTTCGTCGTGCTCTAGGCCGGTCGTCATGTGAGCGCCGTCGGCCACGCCGGGGATGGTCCGCGGGCTGATGCCGTCGGGCGTCTCGGCGTGGGGCTGGAAGCGCCCCTGCTCGTCGAGCCAGGGCTCTAGGTCGGCGGCGTCGGTGATGAGCTCGCCGCGGTCGATCTCGACGGCGTCCATGTCGAACTCCTCGGGCTCGAAGGTCTGCTCGGTGACCGCCAGCGAGAGGTCGGCCGTGAGGTAGACCGGGAGCTGGTACTGCTCGGCGAGGTTGAACGCCTCGACCGTCTTGTGGAAACACTCGGCGACGGTCGTCGGGGCCACGACGAACCGCTGTGACTCGCCGTGGCTGCCGTGGAGCATCATGTTGAGGTCGCCCTGCTCCTGCTTCGTCGGCATCCCCGTCGACGGGCCCGAACGCATGACGTTACAGACGACCAACGGGGTCTCACTCGTCGAGACCAGGCCGAAGGTCTCGGCCATGAGGTCGATGCCCGGCCCAGAGGTGGCCGTCATCGATCGAGCGCCGGCCCGAGCGGCGCCGAGGGCCATGTTGACCGCCGAGAGCTCGTCCTCGGCCTGGACCACGTGGCCGCCGAACTGCTCGATCCGGCCGGAGAGGTACTCCATGACGTCGGTCGCCGGTGTGATCGGGTAGCCGGCGTAGTACCGGCAACCCGCCGCGATGGCGCCCATGCCGATGGCCTCGTCGCCGTTCAGCAGGACGTAGTCGGCGTCGGTGGTCTCGAGGGGGTAGTCGACGTCGAGGTCGTGGTTCTCGGCGACGTACTCCTGACCGAGCCGGGCCGCCGCCTTGTTGTTCTCGACGATCTTCTCGCCCTTCTCGGCGAAGCGCTTCTGGAGGGACTCATCGAGATTCTCGATCGGGAAGTCGGCCACCTCGCAGGCGGCACCGAGGGCGACCACGTTCCGCATGATGGCGCCGCCAGCCTCCTCGGCGAGCCCCTTCAGCGGCACCGAGAGACCGATCATGCCCTCTGGCGCCTCGAAGTCCTCCATCATCGTCCGCTCGCCGTCGTAGATGATGACCGAGCCTTCGTGGAGCTCGTCCATGTTCTCCTCGACGGTCCGCTCGGTCAGCGCGATGAGGATGTCGAGACGGTCGACGACGCTCTGTACCTGCTCGACGGACGTCCGTACCTTGTAGGCGGTGTAGCCACCCCGGATCCGGGAGGCGAAGTCCTTCGACGTGAAGACGTGTCGGCCGGCCCGCGAGAGCGCCTGGGCGAAGATCTTCCCGGTGGAGTCGATACCGTCTCCGGCTTCCCCACCGATAGCCCAGTTTACGTCCGCCGTCATTCTGCTATGTGCTTGTTAGCCCCGGAGGAAAAGCCTTCTGAATGTGGGACTGGGGACCACACAACGCGTGTCGGCTCGGCCCCCGCATTCGTCGGACAACGAACCGGTTTGACGAGGAGATATGGGCTAAAAATAGACATACGGCCAATTTACCGGCCGAATGCGCCGAGGTGTCCACCGGCGTACGGGACCAGAACCGCGGCGCCCGTCACGGCGTCACGGCCCGCGGCTCGGCACCGCCGCAAGCCCCTCACCCCACGTACTCGAGAAGGACACCGCCGGTCGAAGCGGGGTGCAGGAAGGCCACCTCGTGGCCCCACGCCCCCGGCCGGGGCGTCTCGTCGATGAGGTCGATCCCGGCCTCCCTGGCGCCGCCGAGCGCCTCGGCGACGTCCTCGACGCGCACCGCGAGGTGGTGAATGCCCGGCCCGCGCTCCTCGAGGAATCGGGCCACCACGCCCTCGTCGTCCTGGGGTTCGAGCAGCTCGAAGTAGCCGTTCTCCAGCTCGAGGAATACCAATCGGAGGTCGTCGATCGTCTCCTCGTGGGCCACCGGCGCCTCGAGGAGCCGCCCGAACCGCTCCGCGGCCTCGTCGGCGTCCGCCGTCGCGATGCCCGCGTGGTCGAAGCGCATGGGTCGACTGGGGCGGGCAGGGCCTAAAGAACCGCGGGCGTCGGCTGGACGGGCCCAGCGAACGGGAACTGCCGATCGGCCTATCTCGATAGACGACGTAGGCGGGCCCATGCCCGACACCGAAGAGAGCCGAGAGGACAAGGGCGAAGAGAAAGAGCGCTGGCGCCGCGAGCGCGACGTCGAGGCGGAACTCGATGACCGCGAGGAGGACGAGGACAGCGAGGAGTAAGGACCGGGCTCAGCCCCGGCCCGGGTCGTGGGTGCCGAAGGTCTCCCGAAGGACGTCACAGATCTCGCCGACCGTTGCCTCGGCCTTCACGGCCGCGATCAGTGGCGGCATGAGGTTCGATCCGCCCTCGGCGGCGGCGCGGAGGTCGGCGAGGGCGTCTTCGACCGGCGCCTCGTCGCGCTCGGCCCGGACCGACTCGAGGTGGTCGACTTGGCGCTCGGCGTCCTCCTCGGTGACCTCCTGGAGGTCCATCTCGGGCTCCTCGTCGGTCTCGTAGGCGTTGACCCCGACGACGACCCGCTCGCCGTCCTCGATCTCCTGCTGCCGATCATAGGCCACGTCCTGAATCTGCCGCTGGACCCAACCGGTCTCGACCGCCCTGAGCATCCCGCCGCGGTCGTCCACGGCCGAGAGCAGCTCCCGAGCCTCGGCCTCGAGCTCGTCCGTGAGGTGCTCGACGTAGTAGCTCCCCGCCAACGGGTCGATGGTGTCGGCCACGCCCGACTCGTGGGCGAGGATCTGCTGGGTCCGGAGCGCCGTCCGGACGCTCTCCTCGGTCGGCAGGGCGAGCGCCTCGTCCTTGCCGTTGGTGTGAAGGCTTTGGGTGCCGCCGAGGACCGCAGCGAGGGCCTGGTAGGCCACCCGGACCACGTTGTTCTCGACCTGCTGGGCGGTGAGCGTCGAGCCGCCGGTCTGGGTGTGGAACTTCAGCCGCCGGCTGTCCGGGTCCGAGACGCCGAAGCGCTCCTCGACGAGCGACGCCCAGAGTCGCCGGGCCGCCCGGAACTTCGCCGCCTCCTCGAAGAGGTCGTTGTGGGCGTTGAAGAAGAAGGAGAGCTGCGGGGCGAAGTCGGTGACGTCGAGGCCGGCCTCGACCGCCGCCTCGACGTACTCGACGCCGTTTCCGAGCGTGAAGGCGATCTCCTGGGCGGCCGTCGAGCCGGCCTCCCGGACGTGGTACCCGGAGATCGAGATGGGGTTGAACTTGGGGAGTTCGTCGGCACAGAAGGCGAAGACGTCCGTGATGATCCGCATCGACGGCTCCGGCGGGTAGATGTAGGTGTTCCGGGCGATGTACTCCTTCAGCACGTCGTTCTGAATGGTCCCACGTAGTTCCTCGCGGGGAACGCCTTGCTCGTCGGCGATGGCGACGTACATCGCGAGCAGGACCGAGGCGGGGGCGTTGATGGTCATGCTCGTCGAGACCTCGCCGAGGTCGATGCCGTCGAAGACGGTGCGCATGTCCGAGAGCGAGTCGATAGCCACCCCAGACTTGCCGACCTCGCCGGCCGCCATGGCGTGGTCGGAGTCATAGCCCATCTGGGTCGGCAGGTCGAAGGCCAGCGAGAGGCCGGTCTGACCCTCCTCGAGCAAGTAGTGGAACCGCTCGTTCGTCTCCTCTGCCGTCCCGAAGCCGGCGTACTGGCGCATCGTCCAGAGCCGGCCGCGGTACATCGTCGGGTAGACGCCCCGGGTGTAGGGCGGCTCGCCCGGGAAGCCGAGGTCCCCGGCGTAGTCGGCGCCGTCGACGTCGGCGGGGGTGTAGAGCCGCTCGACCGGGAGCCCGTCGGTGTCGGTCTCGAAGTGCTCCTGGCGTTCGCCGAACCGGTCCAGGGTCGGCGAGAGCGTCTCCGCCTCCCAGGACTCCCGGGACTCCCGGATGCGCGCTAAGTCCTCCGGGTCGAACATGCCCGATTCGACGGGGGTTGGCGTCTTAACGGTGTCCGTGGCCGGGCGCCCGGGATCAGCTCGAGACGTAGGCCACAAGCGGGCCCTCGTTCGCGTACTGGGCCTGGAAGTACCAGATGAGCGGCACCCCGACGGCGGTGGGCCAGAGCCAGCCCAGGACTGCCGGGGCAACCCCCGCGAGGTTGACCGCGGAGACGGCTGTGACCGTCGCGATGTAGCCACCGATCATCCGGGCGACGTGGCTCGAGATCCAGGACCCACCACCGGTGCCGCTCCAGAACGCCCGGAGATCGGCGACCCCGAACGACAGCCCGAGGGCGCCGAAGACCGCCATGACGACGCCGAAGGTGTCGCCGCCGACCACCGTCAGGGCGCCCCAGGCACCCAGCCCGAGGCAGGCTAGGGAGACGGTCACCGCCGCGGCGACGTCGATACGGTCGGCGTCCTCGGTCGCCCCCTTCCGGTCGAGCACCCGGTAGCCGGAGAAGACGAAGTAGCCGCTGAAGACCGCGACTAGCAGGAGGAAGCGGCGGAAGAACGAGCCCGGCTCGAGGAGGAACAGCGGGACGACGGTCACCACAACCACGGCCATCGACCAGACGTACACCTTGCCGGCGGTGACGTGGCGCGACCCACCCTTCTCGCTCCCGAGGGCCACCGCGCCGGCCAGCAGGGCGAGGAATCCCGCCGCGATGTGGACCGCAAGCGTGACCCTTTCTGGCGTGGCCGAGACCATGGCTCAGCGCCCAGTGTCGTACTTGTACGTGGCGCTGTCGGGGTCGATGCCGAAGTCCTCGGCCGTGTCCTCGTCGTCGACGTCTTCCGCCTCGCTTCCGGCGGCTTTGAACGCCTCCCGGTGGCGCTCGGGCATGGTGAAGGCGTCCAGCGACAAGCGGAGAGGGACCGCGTCCGGGGCCACGTCGCCGCGCTTCTCGCTCAGTCGACCGGCCAACGGTTCCGGCAGGTCGCTCTCGTCGACCGGCAGGAAGCCGAGCTCTTCGTAGGGCTCGGCGTTCTCGACGAAGGTGTAGAGCTCTGAGAAGCCCTCGTCCCCGGCGTTCTCGACGAGGCGCTCGACGACGTGTGGGCCCACGCCCTGGCCCCGCCACCCCTCTAGGACGCCCACGCTCGTCAGCTCGCAGTACTCCTCCCCGTCTTCGACCTTGTGGATTCGGATGCGTCCGAAGCCTCCCTTCTCGCCGGTCTCCTCGTCGACGGCGATGACGTAGTCCCGCGAGCGGAACGCGATCTCATCCAGGCCGAGCTCCTCGATCCGATCGAGCAGCCACAGTTCGTCGCGGTTCCGGGCGGCCCGAACGTACATGCCCCGTACGTCCACACCCGACGGGAAAAGCGTTTACCGTCGGGTCAGGGGGCGCCGGCGATCACCAGCCGGCTCGACTCGTCACCGTTGTGGATTTGTCGCGAGTGCTCCGGGTCGACGCGAAGCGCGTCGCCGGGGCTCATCTCGATCGATTCGCCGTCGACCTCGATCGTCACGCCGCCCTCGAGGAGGAGGTAGACCTCCTCCTGGCCGTCGTGGCCGTGGTCGTGTCCCTTGCCGTCGTCGCCGGGAGAGAGCTCGAACACCGAGATGCCGAGCTGCTCGCACGCAAGCGGGTCGCGGAGGAAGTACAGCGCGTCCCCCGCGGGGTCGACATCGCGGTAGTTGACCTTCGTGTGGGCCATGGAGGGGGCGACGCGGACGGGGACAATGAGGGTGCCGGCTCAATCGCGGAACCGCCGTCGCAAACCGATGGGCAGGGCGACCACGAGGACGGCGATGAGCCCCCCCAGGACGACGAACCAGGGGCTCGCACCGGCGTCGGTCACAGCCTCGGTCACCGCCGAGGCCACCTCGTCGACTTGTCCCGGTCCGGTGGCGTCCCCCGGCTCGACGACTTCGACCGTCTCAATTGGGTCACCGTTCAGTTCGAGGGCGACACGGCCGGTACGCTGGAGGACCGCCTCGAGTTCGACGGTCCGGGTCGTTCCGCTCGGCACCATGGCGGTCGCGTTGGCGAGTCGGTCTGGGCCCGCGGTCAGGACGCTCGTGAACCGGCCGTCGGCCTCCCCGACGTTCCGAACGGTCACCGTCACGGTGATCGGGTCACCGCGGCGGACGGGTGCGCCACCGGCATCGATGTGAGCGGACTCGATCTCGAAGACCGGCGCGACCGTGCCGATGGCGAACACGGAGAGCCCCGGGGAGGGGGCCGCGAACCGGTAGTACTCCTCGGTCTCGGCCACCTGGCTCGTGGGCAGTGCCCGCCACCCGGTGGGTTCCGAGCGGTAGAGCTGGACCGTCTCCGGGTCCACGTTCGTGGCCCGCAAGTGGGATTTCCGGACCCGAAACTGGAGTCTGACGTCCCGCACCTCGCTGTCCGCGAAGGCGTGGTCGATCCGAATGGTCCCGGCCGAGCGTCGCCCGGTCTCCTCGAGGAACTGCTGTTCGTCCGCCGTCATCGCGGCGGTCGAGAGGTCCGGTATCAGCATGGGCTCGTCTTGACCCGCAGCCAGGGGGATCGACTCGAGCGGTGACGCCTCGGTCTCCACCTCGAGCTGGAAGGCCCCACCCCGCTCGACGGTCATCTCGACGCGGTCCATCAGGATGGAGCCGGTAGCGGGCGGTGCGTCGCCACCAGACACGCCACTGTCGGCTCCGCCGCCGTTCCGATCCGGCTGGGCATCCGGACTGACGTCGATCGACACCCGCGTGTTCGGCTCGGCGTTCTGGATCGTGACCCGGCTGGCCGCCGATGCCGATTCACCGGCAGCACCGATCTGTTCGACGACGACCTGTTGGGTGTCCCCGCCTGCTCCACCGCCACCGCCGCCACCCCCGCCGCCGCCATCCCCGGTGGGCTCGCGAACGGTGATAACGCGCGCCTCGGTGTCCGTGTTCCCCGCCGCGTCGCTGACGTTCAGCGTCGCCGTGTAGGTCCCGACCGTCGTGTAGTTGTGATCGACCGTCGCGCCGGTCGTGTCGGTCCCGTCTTCGAAGCTCCACGTGTACGAGGTCACGCCGACGTTGTCTGTCGATCCCGAGCCGTTGAAACTGACGACGGCGCCCGGCACGACCGTCCGATTGGCACCCACGGTCGCCTCAGGAGGGGTGCCGTCGGTGACCGTCACCGTCGTCGAGTCGTTCGCGCCAGGCACCGCAACGTCGATCCCGTGGCTGCCCACGTCATCCGGATCGGGCGTCCACGTGAGCGCGACCGTCCGGTTCGCCCCACCCGACAGCGAAACGAGGTCACTCGCGCGGTCGCTCCCGTTCACCGTGAGGTTCACGGCCGGGGACCCGGCGAGGTCGCCGACGTTCGTGACGTTCGCGCGGACCGTCAACCCGTCGCCCGTGGCCACCGGCGCGTCCGTTCTGAGGATCGCGACGGAGTACTTCGCGGGGCTCAGCTCGGTGAGCCTGAGGACCGCGCTCGCGGTTTCGTTGTCGCTCGCGACCGAGACGCGGTCCGTCGCCGCGTCGCCCCGCTGAGTCCCCCACGTCATGGGGATGGTCCGACGCTCACCCGGGTCGAGTGTGAGCGTCGTCGTGTTCACGACCGTGCCGTCGAAGGCCGTCAGCTCGATCGTCTGGGTGCCCGCGAGGTCGCCGACGTTCTCCACCTCGGTCTGAACGGTCAGGTTTCCGCCCTCGTCGATGGGCGCGTTGGTCTCGGCGATCGCGACGTCGAACGTGGCCCGACGCCGAATCGTGACCGCTTCGGTCGCCGTATCGTTGTCGCCCTGCACCGCGATCGTTGTGCGTCCGTCGTCGCCGCTGGCAGTGGCCCAGGTCAGCGCGAAACGCCGGCTCTCGTTGCTCGGGAGGGTGACCTGCTGACCATCCCGAACGACGCCACCGGAATCGGTGAGATTGATGGTCTGGGTCGCACTGGCGTCACCGAAGTTCGTGGCCGTCACGTTCACGGTGAGTGGCTCGCCCGCCAGAACCGGCGAGTCCGTCCGGTCGATCCGGAGCGTCACGTTCGGGGGCGTGAATTCCATGACATCGACCGTCGCGGTGTCGGTCGCGTTGTTCCCCGCCGCGTCGGTCGTGTCGAGGGTGAGCGTGTAGGTGCCGGCGTCCGTGTAGGTGTACGTCGGCCGCGACCCGTTCGCGTCGTAGGTTCCGTCACCGTCGAAGTCCCACCGGTACCGGGTCACGCCAACGTTGTCGGTGGAGTTGGTGCCGTCGAACGCGACCTGGTCCCGCTCCCTGACCGTCCGATCGCTCCCAGCGTCGGGGACCGGGTCGGTCGCGTCGGTGACCTCGACGACGGTGGTCGCCGCGGCGGTGTTCCCGAGCGCGTCGGTGACGGTCAGTGTCACCGGGTAGTCCCCGAGCTCGTCGAACGTGTGGGTCGGCGTCGCACCGGTCTCGTCGACCGTGCCGTTGGCGTCGACGTCCCACGCGTAGGCGGCGATGCCCGCGCTCGCCGCCGAATCCGACCCGTTCAGTTCGAGTTGGGCGCCCTCCTCGACCGTGTAGTTCGTGCCGGGGTCGGCGATGAGCAGTGAGTCGTTGATGACCCGCACGCCCATGGTGTCGGTCGCCGTCTGACCGACGGTGTCGGTGACCGTGAGCGTCACCGTGTAATTCCCATCGGCGGTGTAGGCGTTTGCCGCCGTCGGACCGGCCCCACTCGTCCCGTCGCCGAAGTCCCAGTCGTAGCTCGTGATCCCGCCCACGTCGGTCGAGCGCGAGCCGTCGACGCCGACCTCGTCGTCGGTGCCGACCGTCACGTTCCCACCCGCTCGCGCGGTCGGCGGCGCGTCGTCGAGGATCGCCACCGTCGCCGTCTCCGTGGCCTCGTCTGGGACCTCGACGGTGATCTCTCGGTTCCCGTCATCGCCGAGCGCCGTGGACCAGGTCAGCGCGACGGGTTCCGTCTCGCCGTCGTCGAGTGAAACCGACGTGGAGTCGACGACGCTCCCGTTCGGGGCACGCAGCCGGACCGTCTCCGTCGTGGACGCCCCCCGGTTGTTCGTCACCGAGGCGTTCACCGTCAGGGTCTCGGTCTCCGTGACCGGGGCGCTCGTGTTCGTGATGGAGAGCGTCACCGCCGAGCTGAGGGCCTGGAGCCGTCCCTCAAAGAGGTAGCCCCCGTCGGTGCGCCTGTAGTGCTGTCCGCCGACGTACACCCGCCCATCCCAGACGGTCGGTGTCGTGTAGAGGTACTTCGTCGAGACGTCGTAGGCCCACTCCTCTTGGCCAGTCTCGGCGTCGACTGCATGGACGTAGCCCCCGTAACTCCAGCTATAGTGGTTCGTGTAGACGGTACCGTCGGCGACGACGGGGCCGTATTCGTAGCGCGAATAGCTGTGGCCATCGGGCGTGCTCTCGGTGACCCAGAGTCGGGTGCCGTTGCCGGCATCGTAGGCGGAGAGGTTCCCTGCACTCGTGGTGACGTAGACGGTTCCGTCGGCGTAGGCTGCCGAGCCGACAGGTTGCTCGTACTGGCCCGCGAACGGTGCGGTCCATGCCACGTCGCCCGTCTCGGCGTGGTACGCTATAAGCTGGTAGCGGTACCTGTCCGCGTCATAACCGCCGGTGAAGACCGTGCTGTTCCCCACGGCCAATCCACTTCGAACCCCGAATCTGGTTGGTTCGACCCGCCACTCCGTCTGACCGGTCGCCGCGTCGATCGCGTACAGCTCACCGTCGGTTTCCTGGACGTAGAGGGTGCCGTTGACGATCGCCGGACCGTAGTCGAAGTCTGCATGCTCGAAATCACCTTCGTCCTCGTAGGCGTGAACGGTCCAGTCGGCGTCTCCCGACTCGACGTCCACGGCGTGGACCGTGGCGTTCTCGTCGGCGAAGTAGATGGTGCCGTTCGCCACCGGGAACGACCCGGACGCACCGAATCGCCGGTAATCGTCGCCACGGCTGTCGTAGGCGTCGATGTCGTAGCGCCAGCGTTCGGTTCCGGTCTCGGCGTCGAGGGCATACAGGTAGCCGCCGGCATAGCTCTGTGTCGAGGAATCGTATCGGGTATCGTCGGCGACGTAGACGGTGCCGTTCACGACGGTCGGCGAGGACCAGAACGTCCCCTCGGTGTCCACGCGCCACGCCTGCTCACCCGTGGCGGCGTCGAGTGCGTAGAGCCGGCCGTTCCCGGAGGTGAAGTAGAGCGTCCCGTTCACGATGGCCGGATTCTTCGTCGCGTAGGCCGAACCCTGGTATTCATCGGGGTCGCTCGCGTTGTACGTGAAGTTGAACGTCCACGCCGACCCGATGGACGAGCCGGGACCGGTAGCGGTTGGGGTGTAGCCCGTCCGGCCGAGCGACGCCCGACCGGTCCACCACCCATCGTTCTCAGTGTCGACCACGTCGAGCGTCACCGAGTCGGTTCGGCTGACGTGCGTCGCGGAGATCGCGACCGAGCCGACCGTGAGCCCGTCGACTCGACCGCCCGAGGAGACTGTCGCGACGCCCGCATCGGTCGTCGAAAACGTCGCGGGTTCGGTCGCCGTCACCGTCGAGCCGTCATCGAGGGACAGCGTCACGGTGGCGTTGGTCGAGGAACCATCGACGATCGTCGTCCGATCGAGCGACTGAGAATAGGAGTCGATCTGCCACTGCAGCACCGGGTACCCGTCCGTTTCGGCCCAGGTCGTCGCGAAGTCCAGGTCCAGGTTTGCCTCGGCACTCGACCCGGTCAGCTGCGCCGTGGTGAGTCCGGTGAAGTCACCGTCATAGCCGCGGGTTTCCCCCCCAATCGATTGACCCGTCGTCTCATTGTCCCAGTACAGGTCCGCCGTCTCGCTATCCTCGTTGTAGCCGATGACGCCGGCGACGTGGCTCCCCTCCCCAGAGACGTTGCCAGTCGCGTAGGAATCTCGCACGGTGCCATCGTTCCACGCTCGCCCGATCAGGCCCCCAGCGTTCCCCTCGGTGGAGACGTTGCCTCGGGCATAGGAGTCCTCCATCAGGCCACTGGCGTAGCCGGTGTACCCGACCAGGCCGCCCCCGATCCCGGTACTCGTGACGTTGGCGATTGAGTAGGTTTCGCGTATCGTGCCCTTGTTCTGTCCGACCAACCCACCCGTCTGATCCCCACCTATGACTGTACCCGTCGATCCCGACTTCGAGATCGTTCCGTCGTTGAACCCGACCAGGGCCCCCGTGTGTTCCCCACCAGTGACATTCGCATCGACGAGCGTGACGTTGGCCACCGACCCACCCGAGCCGACGTGACTGAACAGCCCGACCTCCGTCTCACTCGCCCGGTCGATCCAGAGCCCGCTGACGGCGTAACCGTTCCCGTCGAACGAGCCGGTGAACTGACTCGACGAGTTCCCGACCGGCGCGAAGCCGTCGCCACCGTCCCAGGCCGAGGTGTTCGACGCATCCACGTTACTCCCGAGCTCGTAGTGCGCGTCGAGGTCCTCGGCCATGGCCTGGAGCTGCGTCGCGTTCGTGACGACGTACGGGTCGTCGGACGTGCCGCTCCCGGCCATGCCTGCCGGGCCGTTTGCGGCGGCTGCAGTGGCCGAAAAGGCGGTGACGCCCGCCAGGACGGAGAGGAGCAGCATCGCCGAGAGCGCCAGGGCCCGGAGCCGCGCCGACGGGCCTGCCGTCACCCGTGGACGCCCGTCGTCGGGCCATTTCGGTCCGGAGAAGTCAACAGCCTGGTCTGCCACCCGCGTCGGGCACGTGGTGATGAGGAGCCCCGATCTGCACACCGCCGCTCGAATATCCTGCCTCCTGCCATGCGATGTATCGTGTCACTGCGTCGAGGGGCCCCCGGTGTATAACCACCCTTCGGACAGCTAGTCAGGGGTGAGACGCTGGGTCAAACGTGAACAGCTATACCACTCGTGCTCGCACCGACCGCATGAATGGTGCGGACGTCGAGCAGGCGGTCGCCCTCGTCCAGCGCGCGGCGGTACTCGACGCCTGTCTCGACCACCCAGCCGATCGATCCACGATCGCCGACCGGGCGGGCTGCTCTCGGTCCACGGCCTACCGGGCCACGGGCGAACTCAGTGACGAGGGACTGCTCGAGCGAACGAACCGGGGCTACCGGCTCACCGGGGCCGGTCGGGCGACGCTCGACCACGTTCGGCAGTTCGTCGGGAAGCTCCAGGGCACACAGCGCCTCGAACCGCTCCTCGAACACGTCGGCGACTCGGCGATCGTCCGGCGGGCGGAGCTCTTCACGGACGCGGAGATCGTCACCCCCCAGGCGTCGAGCCCCTATCACGTCGAAAACCGGGTGAAGGCGGTCATCGAGGGCACGGAGGAGCGGATGCTCGGGATGACGGCCGGACTGGGCTCCCCCGCACTGGCCGACGCGATGTTCGACCGGATTCGGGCGGGCGTCCGGGTCGAGTGGGTCCTCCCGACCGAGACCTACGACCACTTCAATACGGCACACGGTGACCTCTCGGCCGACGCTCCCGAGGACGGGCAGACCGCAGTGTTCGTCCGGGATGCGATACCGCACGACCAGGCTGTCTACGACGACACCCTCGTCGTGATCGGGTTCGACCACGAGCGAGGCGTCCTGGGATCCGTGGCGATCACGGAGGACGAGGCGGCGCTTCGCTGGGCAGAAGAGCAGTTCACGGACTGTCGACTGGCGGCCAAACGCGTGGAGTGAGCGCGCGGCGGATGTCGGATCACCGCCCGGAGCGGACGCACCTCGGGTGAGGCCTCAGAGGCTCTTCCGGATCTTCTCGAAGAAGCCCTCCTCGACGGAGAGCTCCTCGCCGGAGGCCTCGGCGAACGCCTCCAGCGCCTCGCGCTGCTCCTCGTTCAAGGACTCTGGCGTGACGACCTGTACCTGGACGTACTGATCGCCTCGGCGGCGCCCGCGGAGCCGCGGCATGCCCTTCCCGCCGAGGCGGAACGTCTCGCCACTCTGGGTGCCGGTCGGCACGTCCATCTCGACCGAGCCCGAGAGCGTCGGGACCGCGACCGTATCCCCGAAGACCGCCTGGGGGAACGACACCGGCTGCACCAGGTAGATGTCGGCGCCGTCGCGGTCGAACCGGTCGTGCTCGCGCACCGAGATCTCGATGAGGAGGTCGCCGTTCGGGGCGCCCCGTTCGCCGGGAGCCCCCTCGCCCTCCATCCGAAGGGTCTGCCCGTCCGCGATGCCCGCGGGGACGTCAACGGAGAGGCTGCGCTCCCGACGCACCGTCCCGTCACCTCTGCACTCGGCACACTGCTCCTCGTAGAGCTCGCCCTCCCCCGAGCAGCGTCGGCAGGTCGTCGTCTGCTGCATCCGGCCGAGGGCGGTCTGCTGGACCTGGGTGACCTGACCTTGGCCGTTGCACTCGGGACAGGTCCGGGGGTCCGCGTCGGGCGGGTGGCCCCGGCCGTCACACTCGGGACACCGCTCGGGACGGCGGAGCGTGACCTGCTTCTCGACGCCCTCGAAGGCCTCTTCGAGGTCGATCTCGAGGCCCGTCCGGAGGTCGGCCCCCTGACGGGGCTGCTGCCGGCCGCGGCCGCCCCCGCCGCCGAAGAACTGCTCGAAGATGTCTGAGAGGTCGCCGAAGCCCCCGGCGCCACCCATCCCGCCGAACGGGTCGCCGCCCGGCCCGCCGCCACCGTCGAAGCCGCCCTGCTTCCGGGCCTGCTCGAACCGGTCGTGGCCCATCCGGTCGTAGGCCTGGCGGGCCTCCTCGTCGGAGAGGACCTCCTTGGCCCGCTGGATCTGCTTGAACTTCTCCTCGGCGTCCGGGTCGTCGCTCACGTCGGGGTGGTACTCGCGGGCCTTCTCGCGGTAGGCGCGCTTGATCTCCTCCTCGGAGGCGTCCTGGCCTACCCCGAGTACCGAGTAGAAGTCCTCGCTCATTTGGTCGTGGGGACGGTATTCGGTTGAACCACTTGAAAAGAACGGCTCCGTCGTGTCGGCATCGGGTCCGGCGCGCGAGCCGACGGCCCGACTACCGGCCGTCCCCGCCGAGCACCGTCCGGAGCAGCGTCGGCGCCGCTCGGAGCTTGGTGGCGAGGCCTGAACCATACAGGAAGTCCATCGTGTCGCCGACCACCGCCGGGTAGTCGTCGGCGTACGGGAACCACCAGAGGTCCTTGACCCGGCCACTCCGCAGCCCCGGTTCGCCCGGGGCGACGTGCACGTGCTGGGGCCGTGTGACGTCTTCGAGGATCCAGCGCCCGTGGGAGTAGTCACCGCCGCTGTCCTTGTAGCCGCCCCACGGCGTCGCGTGGAGGCCGAAGGTGTAGAGGTGCTCGTTGACCGTCACCGTCCCCGCCTCTACCCGCCGCGCGAGACGCTCCCCGCGGTCCGTGTCCCGGGTCCAGACGCTGCCGGTGAGGCCGAAGCGAGTGTCGTTGGCGCGTTGGATCGCCTCGTCGGCGTCGGCCACGGGCACGATCGGCAGCACCGGGCCGAACGTCTCCTCGGTGAGAACCGGCATCTCCTCGGTGACAGCCGTCAGCACGGTCGGCGGGTAGTAGTGGCCGTCACGATCCTCGAGTAGCTCGCCACCGGTCAGGACCTCAGCCCCCATCTCGACCGAACGGCTCACCTGGTCGTGGATCGTCTCGACGGCCTCCGCGCTGATCATGGGCCCGACGTCGACGGTGTCCCCGTACCCGACTCGGAGCGCCTCGGCCCGCTCGACGAGCAACTCCCGGAGGGCGGGCTCGATCGACGCCTCGGCGTACACCCGCTTGACGGCCGCACACGACTGGCCCGCGTTCGAGAAGCGGGCCCAGAGGATGCCGTCGGCCGCCAGGTCGAGGTCGGCGTCCCCGAGGACGATGGCGGGGTCGCTCCCGCCGAGCTCCAGGCAGGTCGGGATGCCGCGGCGCTCGCAGGCCGCGTCGAGCTCGTAGCCGACCTCGGCGCTCCCGGTGAAGGAGAGGAAGTCGATGTCGCCGTCGACGAGCGCCTGGCCGGTGACCCGCCCGCGGCCGGGGACCACGGCGAAGCAGTCCTCGGGCAGGCCCGCCTCGATGAGGAGGTCACGCAGCGTCAGCGCCGTGAGGGTCGTCTCCTCGGCCGGCTTCAGCACGATCACGTTGCCGGCGAGCAGGGTCGGGACGACCTCCGAGCCGGGGATGCCGAAGGGGTAGTTCCACGGAGTGATCATGCCTACGACGCCGAGTGGCTCGCGGTAGATCGTGCTCTCGCCGGTCGCCGAGAACCCGCCGAGTGACACCGACTCTTCGAGGATGCCGGGGGCCTCGGTCTCGGCGAAACGCAGCGCGTTGAGCACCGGTGAGAGCTCGGTGGCGATGGCCTCGCCGAGTGGCTTGCCGGTCTCGGACCGGACGGTCCCGGCCACCGAGGTTCGGCGGTCGAGCAGCAACGACCGAAACCGGCGGAGGACGGCGAGCCGCTCCTCGATGGAGCGGTCGGCCCAGCCGGCCTGGGCGTCCCGCGCGTCGGCGATCGCCTGCTGGACCTCGGCCGGACCCGCCTCCGGCACCTCGTCGTTCACGTCGTGCGTCGCGGGGTTCCGCGAGACGACGAGGTGGTCGCCGTCGGCATCCGCCCCATCCGTGTCCCCGGTCGTAGCCATGGCTGGGCCTGGAGACGTGGTCCGCAGGAATAACGGTTCGGACGGGGCCGCTCAGTCCTCGTCGTCTTCGTCGACGTCCTCGAAGTCGGCGTCGACGAACTCCTCGTCGTCGCCCGCGCCCGGCTCGCCGGGGCCACCGGCGCCGGCGCCTGCCGCACCTGCGCCAGCTCCGCCCGCACCAGCCTGGGCCTGCTGGGCGGCCTGCTGCTGGTACATCTGCTTGCCGATCTCCTGGAGTTCGGTCGAGAGCGCCTCCGTGGCCTCCTCGTACTCCTCGGTGTCGGCGTCGTCGTCTTCGAGGACAGCCTCGACCGCCGCCATCGCGTCCTCGATCTGCTCGCGGAGGTCGTCGTCGATCTCCTCCTCGTTCTCCTCTAAGAGGGTCTCCGCCCGACGGAGCGACGCCTCGGCCTCGTTCCGCGCCTCGATGCGCGCTCTGCGCTCCTTGTCCTCCTCGGCGTGCTGCTCGGCCTCCTCCTGCATGCGGTCGATCTCGTCGTCCGAGAGGCCAGCGCCGCCCTCGATCGTGATGTCTTCCTTGTTGCCAGAGCCCTTGTCCTCGGCCTCCACGTTGACGATGCCGTTCTCGTCGATGGAGAAGCTGACCTCGATCTGGGGCGTGCCGGCCGGGGCCGGCGGGATGCCCGAGAGCATGAATTCGCCCAAGAGCTCGTTGTCCTCGGCCATCTCGCGCTCGCCCTGGAACACCCGGACCTGCACCGACGTCTGGTTCGCAGCGGCCGTGGTGAAGATCTTCGACTCCTCGGTCGGGATGGTCGTGTTCTTCTCGATGAGCCGCTCGAAGAGGCCGCCCTTCACCTCGATGCCGAGGCTGAGCGGGGTGACGTCGAGCAGGACGATGTCGTCGACCTCGCCGGAGAGGACGCCGCCCTGGATTGCCGCGCCCAGCGCCACGGCCTCGTCGGGGTTGACGTTCTTCTTTGGCTCCTGGCCGACCAGCTCCTCGACTTGTTCTTGGACCTGCGGCATCCGGGTCGACCCACCGACGAGGATGACCTCGTCGATGTCGTCGGCGTCGTAGCCGGCGTCCTCGAGGGCCTGCTCCGTCGGGCCGACGGTGCGCTCGATGAGGTCCTCGGTGAGGGACTCGAACGTCGCCCGGGTGAGGTCCTGTTCGAGGTGGACCGGCCCGGAGTCGGTCGCGGTCACGAAGGGCAGGTTGATGGTCGCCTCCTTCCGGCTGGAGAGCTCGATCTTCGCCTCCTCGGCGGCGTCCTTCAGCCGCTGGAGGGCCTGACGGTCCTCCCGGAGGTCGATGCCGTGGTTCGACTCGAACTCGTCGGCGACGTGGTCGATGATGGCCTGGTCCCAGTCGTCGCCGCCGAGGCCGTTGTCCCCGTTCGTGGCGACGACCTCGTAGACGCCCCCGCCGAGGTCGAGGATGGAGACGTCGAAGGTCCCGCCGCCGAGGTCGAAGACCAGGACCGTCTGGTCGGTCTCGTCGTCGAGCCCGTACGCCATCGAGGCCGCGGTCGGCTCGTTGACGATGCGCTCGACCTCGAAGCCGGCGATCTCGCCGGCGTCCTTCGTCGCCTGGCGCTGGCGGTCGTTGAAGTAGGCCGGCACCGTGATGACGGCCTTCGCGACGTCGTCGCCGAGGTACTCCTCGGCGTCCCGCTTGATCTTCTGGAGGATCATCGCCGAGATCTGCTCCGGCGTGTAGTCGTCGTCACCGATCTCGACGGTGTAATCCTCCTCGCCCATGTGGCGCTTGATCGACTGGATCGTGCGCTCGGGGTTCTGGACGGCCTGGTTCTTCGCCTGTTTGCCGACGAGGCGCTCGCCCTCCTCGGTGAACGCGACGACCGACGGGGTCGTCCGGTCGCCCTCGGTGTTCACGACAATCTCGGGGTCACCGCCCTCCATCACCGCGAACGCGCTGTTCGTCGTCCCGAGGTCGATCCCCAGGATCTTCTGGCTCGTCATTGCTGGCAGATTGTACCGGTTTGGCTCGGTTAAAGGTTACTGGATGGTGCCGTCGCGTGAGCCGTTCCACCCCGTCGCATGGTGGCGATTCCTCGCGAGGTAGGCGCGGCCGGTCGATTGTTTTATATCGAACCGCTGGTGGCGTCAGTCCTCGCCCTCGGCGCCGGAGGTCTGCGGGTCGCCCTCCTCGGCGTCCACGTCGGCCCCCTCGCTGACCGTCACCTGCGCCGGCCGGAGCACCGCCCCGGCCATGGCGTAGCCCGGCCGGTACACCTCCGCGATGGTTCCCTCGGGGAGGTCGCTGTCGGTCCGGTGGACGACCTCGTGGCGCTCGGGGTCGACCTCGCCCCCGACCGCGGGCTCGATGGCCGAGACGTTCTCGGCGTCGAGCACGCGGTCGAACGTCGAGAGGGTCGCCTCGACCCCGTCCCTGACCTCGATGTCATCGTCCTGGCTGAGCGCCCGCACGAGGTTGTCCCGGACGTCGAGTAACCGCTCGACGAGGTCTTCGGTGGCGCGCTCGCGGAGCTCCTCCTCCCGCTCCTTCGCGCGCTTCTTGTAGTTCTGAAAGTCGGCACGGGCGCGCTTGAGCTTCGACTCGAGCTCCTCGGCGGTCTCGGTCGCCGCCGCCAGTTCGGCCTCGAGTTCGTCGACGCGTTCGCGGAGGGCTTCGACCTCGGCGGCGGCCGCCTCGTCGACGGTGGCCACCCGCGCGACCAGGTCGTCGGGGGCGTCGGAGTCGGCCCCGGGCGCCTCCTCGTCGGAGGGCGTCTCCCCGTCCTCCTCGGCGTCGGCCGTGTCGGTCATGGTTGCTGGTCTGGACCACACCGGGATAAGGATTTCAGAAGCGGATGACTGGCGACCTCTAGCGGCGACGACGTGCGGCCGCGCCGAGCAACACGGCGAGGGCGACCAGGACGGCCGGAATTCCGAACCCAGGCATCCCACCCGGCACCTCGGTCTCGGGCGGGGCGTCGGTGGCTGCCGCCGTCTCCCCGCCCTCGGCGACCCCGCGGACGGTGTTGGCGCCCGTGCTGAGGGAATCGAGTTCGGCGGTGACCTCGTGCTCGCCCGCGGATTCGATGCGGATGACCGCCTCGCCGTTCGCGTCAGTCTCCGTGACGGCCTCGCCGTCGAGGTTGACCGTCGCGCCCTCGACGGGGGCGCCGTACTCGTCGGTGACGGTCAGCGAGACGCTCTCACCGACCACGACCCGCTCCGAGAGGAGGTCGACGGAGATCGCCGGCTGTCGCTGGACCGTGACGGCCATCGTCGTGTCCTCCTCGGCGACGAAGACCGAGCGCTCCACGGTGCGGTAGGTCTCCTTCGTCACCCGGACCGACGCCCAGGCGTTCACGGGAACGCTGATGCGACCGACGCCGGTCGGCTGGGTGGTCACCGAGCCGCTGCCGGCGACCTCGACCGTGGCCTCCCCGATCGGCCGCGGCGGGGTGAAGTGGTCGTCCGTGACGTTGACCTCCAAGGTGACGGTCCCCCGTTCTATCGTGATCGTCTCGGTCTCGTCGCCGCTCAGGTCGATCGTCTCGCGCTCGACGAAGTAACCGGCTTTGGAGACGCGCACCCGGTAGGTGCCGGCTTCGAGGGTCCCGCTCGCCACCTCGCCTTCCGAGCCGGTGGCGCGGTTGACGACCTCGCGGTCGTCCTTCTGGAAGCTCACCTCGGCGTCCGAGACGGCGCCGTCCGCGTCCTCGACCGTGATCTGAAGGGTGGCCTTCTCGTAGACGGTCACCTCGACCTCCCGCTCGCTGGCGTCGTCGATCTGGGCGGGGAAGTTCCGGACGTAGTCGTCGTGGCTGACCAGGACCTCGAGGTCCGCGTCCTCGGGCACGTCGAGTAAGGCCTTCCCGTTCGAGAAGGTCGTGCCGGTTGTCGAGCCGCCGTCCCAGTAGGCCGTGATGCTGGCGTCGGGCACCGCGTCGTCCCCCGGCGTCACCACGGCGATGGTGATCGTGACCCGTTCTTCCTGGGCGGCGACCGTGGCGGGGGCGCCCGCCGCGATCAAGAGCACGATTCCAACGACGATCGCGAGAGGTCGACCCCTATCCATCGCCACCCGGTAGGGGCCTCCGTCACTTAAGTCATGAGCCACGCGCACCGCTAGAGCTCGCGGCGCCGCCCCTTCGGGACCTGCGAGCGGAGCTCGCCGTGGACGTACAAGCCGACGCCGATCGGCGCGGTCGTCCCCGCGAGCGCCCGGGCGACGATGAGGTAGCCCCAGTCGCCGTCCCATTCGAGGGTCTGGTCCTCGCCGCGGAGGAAGGTCGCCGCGGGTGCCGGGTCGAGGACGAGCACGTTCCGGCTCGCCCCGGCGCCGAAGCGCTGGACCGCGTTCGTCGTCGGCTTCCAGTGCTCGCCGCCCGTCCGGAGGACGTGCATCCCGAGGCCCTGGACCTCGACCGGCGAGGGGAGGTCGCCCCGGAAGGCCCACACCTTGCCGGCGCCCCGCTCCCAGAAGGTGTACCCCTGGAAGGTCCCCGAGTCGACGCCGAACCGCTCCCCCCACCAGTCGACGACGGCCGCCCGGGTGAGGGAATCGGGGTCATCGGCGGCGTCCGCGGTCGCCGGGAGCCGGTCGAACCGTTCCGTGCTCACCCGGCCACCTCCAGCTTCGCGCAGAAGAAGCCACCCGCCTCGGTCTGGTGGGGCCAGAAGCGCTGTGCGCGCTCGACCGTCGGGTCGTACTGTGCATCGCGCCAGGCGGTCACGCCCGGCACGCTCGGGAGCGGGACGTCGAACTCCACGAGCCGGCAGTCCGCCTCGGCGAGCACGTGGTCGAGCACAGCCTCGTTCTCCTCCGGGGCGAAGGTGCAGGTCGAATAGACAACGGTTCCGCCGGGCCGGGTGGCCTGGACGGCCCGCGTGAGCAGCCCCTTCTGCAGGCCGGCGATGCCCTCGACGAAGGACTCAGACCAGTCCTCGAGGGCCGATGGGTTCTTCCGGACGGTGCCTTCGCCGGAGCAGGGCGCGTCGACGAGGGCGGCGTCGACCGCGTCGATGCCGAGCCGGTCAAGCGAGAAATGGCGGGCGTCGGCCCGGTCCACGGCCAGGTTCGTCAGGCCGAGCCGCTCCGCGTTCGACCGGAGGGGAGCCAGCCGGCCGAGGCTATCGTCCGTCGCGACGAGGAGGCCGCGGTCGTCCATCAGGTCGGCGAGCTGGGCCGTCTTCGACCCCGGCGCGGCGCAGGTGTCCCAGACCGTCTCGCTGGGCGACGGGTCGAGGACGACCGGCGGGATGGCCGAGACCGCCTCCTGGCCGTGGATCCAGCCGAGGACGTCCGGCCAGGTGTTCCCCGGCGCGTCGGTCTCGAGCCGCAGCAGGTCCGGGTGCCACTGGTCGGCGTGCCAGCCGACACCGGTCTCGTCGAGGGCCCCACGTACCCGCTCCCGGTCGGCCTTGATCCCGTTCACCCGGACGACGGCCGGCAGCGGCCGCTCGCAGGCCGCCCGGAAACCCTCGTAGTCGTCGAGGAGGGGTTCATATCGGGCGAGCGGGTCCATGGGCCGGCCAGTCCCGGTCCGCTGATAAACCCGTCGCCCACCGGCTCCAGACCCATCAGAGTGTGCGGCGGGTTTAATGGCCCAGCGGCCCGACCCTCGGCCGAGATGTCCGACGACGAGGACCTGCCCGAGTTCGAACGCACGGGCACCGCAGAGGTCGAGTCGCCGACGCTGATCGAAGGGCTACCGGGGCTCGGCCTGGTGGCCTCCATCGCCGTCGACCAGGTCACGAGCCAGCTCGGCCTCGAGTACTTTGGCCAGCTGCGCTGTCCCGCGCTCCCGCCCGTCGCTTCATACGACGAGGGCCGGGTGCAGGACCTCGTGCGCGTCTACGCCGGCGAGGACCCCGCGGTCATGACCCTCCAGAGCGATCTCGTGATCCCGCCGAACGCCTTCGATCAGCTGACCCAGTGCGTTCTCACCGACCTCGCGGCCGAATTCGACCGGGCGATCTTCCTCGCCGGCGCACCCGCCCGGAACGAGGAGGAGATCGGGGACGTCATCGGGATCGCGACGTCCGACGAGACGGAGGCCCAGATCCGCGACGCCGGCATCGAGCTCGCGGAAGGATCCGGACTCGTCGGGGGCGTCACCGGCGCGCTCGTGTCCGGCTGCTACGAGCAGTCGGTGCCCGCGGCCGTGCTCATCGTGAAGGCCCACCCACAGCTGCCCGACCCGGGTGCCGCCCAGTCCGTGATCGAGAACGCACTCGAGCCGATGGTCGACTTCGACATCGACACGACCGAACTCGAGGACCAATCCGAGCAGATCCGGTCCCAGCTCGAGCAGATCGCCCGGCAGTACCAGCAAGCCGCCCAGGAGAGCCAGGAGCAGCAGCCGCCGGCGAACGCCAGCATGTATCAGTAGCGCGGCCGGCTCGCCGGCACGCTTTTCCACCGCCCGCACGTTCCTTCACGGCGAGGATCGATACCCGTGGCCCAGGATTTCCCCCTGCCCGACGACCTGCCCGAGCCCGAGGATGACGGGGCGGCCGACCACCTGCCGGGCCTCGACGTGCCGGCCGTCTCGCTCCCGGCGACCGACGGCCGAGCCGTGGACCTGTCGGCGCTCCCAGGGACGGTCGTCGTCTACGCCTACCCAAAGACCGGGCGGCCGGACGCGGACGTGATCCCCGAGGGCTGGGCGGAGATCCCTGGGGCCCGTGGCTGCACCCCCGAGGCCTGTGGCTTCCGCGATCACTACCAGGAGCTCCGGGACGCCGGTGCCGCCGACGTCTTCGGGCTCTCGCTGCAGACGACCGACTACCAGCGGGAGGCCCGGGACCGTCTCGAGCTCCCGTTCGAGTTTCTCTCGGACGCCGACGGCGAGCTTACTCGGGCGCTCGACTTGCCCACCTTCACCGTCGAGGGCGAAACCTTCCTGGAGCGGCTGACGCTCGTGCTCACCGACGGCGCGGTCGAGCACGTGTTCTACCCGGTGTTCCCGCCCGACGAGCACGCGAGCGAGGTTCGGGACTGGCTGGCCGCACGCAGATCGGCCTGAAGACACCGCTCACAGCCGTCGCGTATTGTCCTCGTCGTAGGCCCGGAGTCCCTGCGACACGAGCTCCACGGTCCGATCGAGGCGGCGCTGCCTCGTCTCCTCGGTCTGCGCCTGCACGAACAGCGCGATGTAAGCGTACTGGTCCGTGTTCGAGAACGCCTGGAACTGTTCCCACGCGGGCGGGTTCTCACGGAGGGCCGCCTCGAGCTCCTCGGGGATCTCGTGATCGTCGGAGAGCCGGTAGGCGCCCTCCCACGCGCCCGACGCCTTCGCCGCCTCGATCAGCGCCATCCCGGCCGGGGTCATCCGGCCGGCCTCGATCATCGCCTCCACCCGCGCCACGTTGGCCTTCGACCAGTTGCTGTCGGGCTTTCGCGGCGTGAACCGACGCGTGTAGGTGTCGTCATCGATGCCGTGGATGAGGCCGTCGATCCAGCCGAAACAGAGCGCCTCCTCGACGGACTCCTCGTAGCCGATGCCGGTCCTGTCTACGTCGACCTTGTAGTACCCGACCCACAGCACCTCCGCCGTGTCGTGGTTCGCCTCGAGCCAGTCCCGGAACTCCTCGCGGTCCTCGAAGAAGATCGGGTCGTCGCTCACCCCCGAGTTACCTCAAGCACGCTGGTGACGACGTCCCAGTTCCGTCGGGTGGCCGACACGCCGAGCTTCGTGCCGGCGTCGGTGGAGCGGCCGTCCGGCATGACGGTCTTATCGAGCCGACTGTAGACCGTACGGCCAACGACCTCAAACGTCTCCCCCTCGAGCGCCGCGTCCTGCAGGGCGTCGATGCCGTCCCCGCGGGGCTCGTCCTCGAGGAAGGTGACGTAGTGCCTGACCCCCTCCGTGCCCGGGACGTCGAACGGCTGGCCGTCGACGACCGCTTCGAGCTCCTTTCGAGTCCGGACCATCACGGTGACGTCGTAGCCGAACTCGACCTCGATGGCGGCGTGGAGCTCGGCCGCGAGCGAATCGGAGTCGGCCTCTGCCGCCTCGAAGACGACGTTCCCGCTCTGGATGTACGTCCGGACGTCGTCGTAGCCGAGCGACGCCACGAGCGCCCGCAGGTCGTCCATCGTCATCCGGTTGTGGCCGCCGACGTTGATACCCCGGAGGAAGGCGACGTAGGTGGGCATGGCTGGGTGCCCATCGACGGGCGGCGAGATAAACCGGTCGCCCAGTGGAGACCCGTAGAGGTATATGCGTCCGTGCCGCCGGGACGCCCATGACCGAGTTCGCAGCCCGGGTCGGGAAGGTCTCCATCAGCGGTATCCGCGAGGTGTTCGAGGCCGCTGGCGAGGACGCCATCAACCTCGGCCTCGGCCAGCCGGACTTCCCCACGCCGGCCCACGCGAAGGAGGCCGCGAAGGCCGCGATGGACCGCGGCGACACCGACGGGTACACCTCGAATAAGGGCACGCTGCCCCTCCGGGAGGCCATCAGCGAGAAGCACGCCCGGGACAACGCCCTCGACGTCGACCCAGGGGACCTCATAGCGACCTCCGGCGGCAGCGAGGCGCTCCACCTGGCGGTCATGGCCCACGTCGATCCCGGCGACGAGGTCCTGATCCCAGATCCGGGGTTCGTCTCCTACGAGGCGCTGACCAACCTCGCCGGCGGGACGCCGGTCCCCCTGCCCCTCCGAGAGGACCTGACGCTCGATCCCGACACCGTCGAGGACGCGATCACCGACGATACGGCGATGTTCGTGGTCAACTCGCCGGCGAACCCGACGGGCGCCGTCCAGTCGGTCGAAGACATGCGCGCCTTCGCCCGCATCGCGGACGAACACGACGTCGTCTGCCTCTCGGACGAGGTGTACGAGCACATCGTCTTCGAGGGCGAGCACCGCTCCCCGATGGAGTTCGCGGAGACGGACAACGTCGTCCTGGTGGACGCCTGCTCGAAGACCTACTCGATGACGGGGTGGCGACTCGGGTGGGTGGCCGCGAGCGAGCCGCGGATCGAGCGGATGCTCCGCGTCCACCAGTACGCCCAGGCGTGTGCGAGTGCCCCCGCCCAGTACGCCGCCGAGGCGGCCCTCTCGGGCCCACAGGACCGCGTCCACGAGATGGTCGCGGCGTTCGAGGAGCGTCGCGGCGTGCTCCTCGATGGCCTCCGCGACATGGGGCTCGAGGTGCCGACGCCCCGCGGCGCCTTCTACGCGATGCCCGAGGTCCCCGACGGCTGGGTCGAGGAAGTCATCGACCGTGGGGTGATCGTCGTGCCCGGCGAGGCGTTCGGCGGACGCGGCGACGGCTACGCCCGACTCTCCTACGCGACCGGGATGGACGAGCTCGAGGAGGCCATCGGCATCATGCGCGAGGCGACGCGGGCCGTGCAATGAGGCCAGCCGGCTGCGCCGCATTGGCAGGCTCGCGGACGAACGCTTAACCCGGTTCCCCCCGCCCGACCTGGCATGGAGGTCGCGCTGCTCACCGTCGGCGACGAACTGCTCGACGGCGACACGGTCAACACGAACGCGACCTGGCTCGCCCGGGAACTGACCGAGCGCGGTGTCACGGTCGCCCGGGTACTTGTCGTGCCTGACGACCGCGCGGTCATCGCCGAGACCGTCCGGGAGTGGGGAGAGACCTACGACGCCGTGATCGTCACCGGCGGGCTCGGCGGAACCCACGACGACGTGACCATGGACGCCGTCGCCGAGGCCTTCGGGCGGCAGCTGGTCGCCGAGGACGAGGTGATCGAGGACGTCGTCGCCCACGCCGCCGCGTTCCGCGACGAGAACCCCGAGCTGGTGAGCAAGTACGACCTGGACCTCGACGTCGAGGCCTGGGCCCGGACCCCCGAGGGGAGTCGTCCGCTGCTGAACGGGCCGGGGCTCTCGCCCGGCTGCGTCGTCGGGAACGTCTACGTCCTCCCGGGCATCCCCGAGGAGATGGAGGCGATGTTCGAGTCGGTCGCCGAGGAGTTCGCCGGCGAGGCCGTCTCGGAGACGATCGAGACCGGTGCGCCCGAAGGGGCGCTGCTCGACCTCATCGCGGAGGCACGAGCCACCTACGACGTGGTCGTCGGGAGCTATCCGTCGCGTACCGCCCCGAACCGGATCAAGGTCACCGGCACCGATCCCGACGAGGTGACGGCCGCGGCGGACTGGCTGGCCGACCGGGTCAGCGCCCTAGCCGACTGACGACTCTCAGTTCGTGCTCACGATCTTGATCACATCGCCTTCCTCGAGGGAATGGTCCTCGCCGATTCGGCGACCCGCGCGGGCGTCGACCGCGTGGAGGTACCCCTCGCCGATGTCCGAATGGACGGCGTAAGCGAGGTCCGTCGGCGTGGCGCCGTCGGGCAGCAGGAACGCGTCCGGCAGCACGGTGCCCTGTCCGTCGGTCCACCGCGTCTCGTTCTGGACGGGGTAGACCGTGATCATGTCGAGGAGGTCGTACACCGCGCCGTTCAGGGCGGCCTGGACGCCGGTGCCGCCGAGGTCGGCCATGACCTCGCGGATACGCTCTAAGCCTTCGCGCTGCTGGTCGCTGACTTCGCCGGCGACCTCGAAGTCGGGGTCGCCCGGGTCGTAACGGAGGACGCCGGCCTCGGCGCCTTTCCGGAGGGCCAGCTCCCCGTCGGCGGTCGCGGGCACGACCGGCTTCTCGACCGCCCGGAGGCGGTCCAGGTTCTCGGGCGGGGCGACGTCGGCTTTGTTCGCGACGAGCAGCAGTGGCTTCGTCCGCTCGCGGAGCTCACGGGCGAGCCGGGCCCGGTCGTCGTCCGCCCACTGGATCGGGTCCGCCGGGTACTCGACCGCCCGGAGACACGCCGCGACGTCGGCCTCGCCGGCGCCGAGCCCCGAGAGCATCTCGGTGAGCGCGTCCTCGAGGTCGAAGTCCGGCGAGCGGGATTGCCGCTCGACGGTCTCCCAGTTTCGCTCAACGATGCCGGCGAGCCACGCGTCGATCTCGGTCTCGATGAAATCCGCCTCGGAGACCGGGTCGTGGGTGCCGACGTCGACCGGCTCACCCTCCTCGTTCGTGCCGCCCGAGGCGTCGAGGACGTTCAGGATGGCGTCGGCGTCCATCAGCTCGTCGAGGAACTGGTTGCCGAGGCCGCGGCCCTCGGCGGCGCCGGGGACGAGACCGGCGACGTCCAAGAGCTCGATCGGCACGTAGCGCTTCCCGTCGTGGCACCGGTCGTTGTCACAGCGGTCCTCGCGGTCGAGACAGGGGCAATCCGTCCGGACCGCCGTGACTCCCCGGTTGGGGTCGATGGTGGTGAAGGGGTAGTTGGCGACGTCGACGTCGGCCAACGTCGCCGCCTTGAAGAAGGTAGACTTGCCGGCGTTGGGCTTGCCGGCGAGGGCGAGAGAGAGCATGGCGGGCTTACCCCGGGGCCGAGGAACTGCCTTTCGGTCGCTCAGTCCGAGGCGTCGGCCTGCTCTTCGGGTGGGGCCGCTTCGGGTTCGTCCTCCGTCTCCTCGTCGGCTGCCTCCTCCTCCTCAACGGCGGCCAGGTCGGGCACGTCATCGCCCTCGTCCGCCTCCTCGTCCTCGAGGGCCGCCGCCTCCTCGGCCATCGCCTCGGCGGTCTCGTCGGGGCGGTCGATGACGGGCTCGGTGTGCATCCGGGTCTCGCCGCGGGCCCGGATGGCACCCTCGACCGTCGCGTTCTCGTGGATGGCGACGTTGTTCCCCGAGACGTCGCCCCAGACCGTCGCGCCGGGGCCGACCTTCACGTCGCCGCCTCGCGTGGTGACGTCACCCTTGACCTCGCTCCCTCGGCCGACGACCACGTCGCCGCGGGCCCGGAGGCTCCCGAAGATGACGCCGTCGCGGCCGAACTCGATCTCGCCGGCCCGGAGGTTCCCGTGGAGCCGAACGCCGTCGCCGATGCGGGCGGGCGTCGACACCCGCCAGGCGTCGTCCGAGACCTGGCTGCTGCGGGGGATGACCAGGGGCTCTCCCTCGGTCTCGTCCTCGAACACCTCGTCGACGAACGCCTCGGCCGCCTCCTCCTCGCCGATACGGAGTAAGTGAGAGAGATAGACGACGAGGAAGACGATCGTCGGCATCGGGTTTCGGATGACGATCCAGCCGTTCGCTTCGAACCCGTCCTCGATGTTCACGTCGTCGCCGATGTCTAAGTCGCCGGCGACGACGAGCTGGCCGCGGATGTGCACCCGCTCGCCGAGGTAGGCGTCCTCGCCGACGAGGACGCTGCCGTCGACGTCACACCACATGTCGAGCCGGCAGTCGCCGTCGGCCTCGATTGCCCCACCGAACTTCACGCGTTCGCCCGCGAGGACGTTCTTCGCCCGGACGCCGAACTCGACCGATGACTGGCCGCCGACCAGCACGTCGCGGTCGGTGACGAGGTCGCGTTCCTCCGCGGTCGTGCCGTCGGGGATGACGAGCTCGTCGAGCGGGTCGGGCGCGAACTGCACGTCCGGACGTCCCGGTCGGCGATAATAAACCCCGCGCGGAACGTCGTACGACCGTCTGACGGTTCCGGCCGGAAGCCGGTGCGGTTTTGCAACCCCGGCGTGTACGGCGAGCCATGACGGCGCTCTCGTTCGACGAGGAGGGGGTGGACGTGGTCTTCGACGGGACGGAGTTCCGGCTGGAGCGCGAGCTCATCGAGGAAGCCCTGGAGAAGCCCTACTTCGACGCGACCGACCACGAGGTGTTGCAGCTCGTCGAGCCCGAGCCGCCCCTGGTCGGCGAGCCGCGGCGAATCGGTGACATCCTCGCCTGAGACACGGCGACGGAGCCTTTTTGTCGGCGGCCACCCTCGCCGCAGACATGGCAGACGACGGTGCCGAAGCGGCCGGTCTCCTCACCCAGTTCGACCACCCGGCCTGGCTGACCGCGGGGGCGACCGCCGGTGGCTACGTCGCGATCCTCGCCGTGCTGACGGTCTTACTCTTCCTCGTCCCCTACCTGCTCTTTAGCTGGTTCTGAGCTACCGCGCCGTCCAGCCGCCGTCGATGGCCAGCACGGAGCCCGTCGCATAGGAGGCCGCGTCGCTCGCCAGGAAGACGGCCGGCCCGGCGATCTCCTCGGGGTCGGCGAACCTGGCCAGTGGGGTCCGGTCGATGATGGACTCGCGGAGTCGGTCGTTGTTCTCGAGTTCGGCCGTCAGATCGGTGCTCACGTAGCCCGGCGCGATGGCGTTCACCCGCACGTCGGGCGCCCAGTCGAGGGCGAGGCTCTTCGTGAGGCCGACGATGCCGTGTTTGGATGCCACGTAGGGGTGCTGGCGGGGCAGGCCGACGAGGCCGCCGACGCTGGCCACGTTGATGAGCGAGCCACCGCCGGCCCGGAGCGGCTCGGCCGCCGCCCGTGCACAGGCGAAGGCGCCCCGGAGGTTCACGGCGATGGTCTGGTCGAACGCCTCCGTGGAGACGGCCTGGGGTTCGCCGAGGGCGCCGTTCGGGTTCACACCGGCGTTGTTCACGACGACGTCCACGGCGCCGAACTCGTCGGTGACCTCGCGAAAGAGGGCCTCGACGTCCGACTCGTCTGCGACGTCGGTCGGCCTGGCGAGGGCGTCCCGACCGCGGTCGCGGACCGCCGCCACGGCGTCCTCGACGGCCTCGGCGGTTCGGGAGGTCGGCACGACGTCGGCGCCGGCCTCGGCCAGCCCGAGGGCGATGGCGCGACCGATGCCGCGGGTGCCACCGGTGACGACCGCGACCCGCCCGTCAAGGTCGAACGCATCGAGGGACATATCGCTCCCACGGAGACCGGCTCGGGGCATAAACGGCCCGGCTCGGTCCCCGGAAACGCTTTTGCGCGGCCCGGGCGAGGAGGCGGCCACGGCATGATCCACACGGACCACCCCCAGGAGGGAACGACGTGAGCGACGACCCGGTGCTGCTCGACATCGAGGACGGTGTAGCGACGATCACGTTGAACCAGCCCGAGCGACGGAACGCGCTCTCGAAGGATGTGGGCGACGGTATCTTCGAGGCGCTTGAGGACGTCGAGGGGAGTGACGCCCGCTGTGTCGTCGTCACCGGCGCGGGTGGGGCCTTCTGTGCCGGCGGCGACATCGACCGGATGCGCCGGGCCTTCGAACACCAGCCGCCGCTCCACGAGCGAGCCCAGCGAATCGGGCGGACGACCCAGCGGCTCATCGGCCGGCTCGTCGACGTCGAGCTCCCGACGGTCGCGAAAATCGACGGCCCCGCCGTCGGCGCTGGCGCGAACCTGGCCATCGCCTGTGACCTCCAGCTCGCGAGCGAGCGATCCGTGATGGGCTTCGTCTTCCGGCAGGTCGGGCTCTCCGTCGACGCGGGGACCTCCTACCTGCTGCCCCGGCTGGTCGGCGAGAACGTGGCCAAAGAGCTCGTCTTCACCGGCGACATCTTCTCCGCAGAGAAAGCAGAGGAGCTCGGCGTGATCAACCACGTCTACCAGGACGACGAGTTCGAGGAGCAGGTCGACGAGATGGTCGAGGACATCGCCTCGGGCCCGACGGTCGCCCTGGGCCACGCCAAGCGGCTCATCGGCGACGGGTTCGACAAGACGCTCCGGAGGGCCCTCCAAGACGAGGCCCACGCCCAGGGACTCGTGTTCGGCTCGGCCGACCACCGCGAAGGCGTCGAGGCGTTCCTCGAAGAGCGCGACCCCGAGTTCGAGGGCGCCTAACCCAGCGAACCGCTCACTTCATCAGCGAGAGCGTCTGGGCGGCGAGCACGACCTCGCCGTCGGCCTTCTTGACCTCCGCCTGGTAGCGGAGCACGCCGTTGGCGACAGGGTGGTCCCGCGGCTCCTTCTCGATGACCTCGAGCTCGACGTGGACCGTGTCGTCGATGAAGGTGGGGGCGGTGAAGCGCAGCTTGTCGACGCCGTAGAACGCGACGACGTCCTGCTTGGCCTCCTCGGGGCGGCTCTGCCAGAGGAGCCCAGTCATGATCGAAAACACGAGCGCTCCGTGGACGATCCGCTGGCCGAAGGGCGTCTCGGCCATCGCCTCGGCGTCTGTGTGGAGGTGGTTGAAGTCGCCGCTCACGCCGGCGAAATTCATCACGTCCGCCTCGGTGATGGTCCGACCGCCCGTCTGGAAGGTCTCGCCGATCTCCGTCTCCGCGAAAGTTCCCATGGGCCTCCCGACCGGCGGCACCCCCATAACTCCTACCCGCCGGCGATAGCTTTACCGCCCGGTCCGTCGATGCGCCCGCGTGGACGAGCTCGAGGCAGCGGGCCGAGCGATCGCAGACGCCGACCGGGCGGTAGCGATGACCGGCGCGGGGGTCAGCACGGCCTCCGGCGTCCCGTCCTTCCGGGGCCCGGGCGGACTCTGGGACCGGTACGACCCAGACGACTTCCACGTGCGCCGATTCGAGCGCGACCCGGGAGCCTTCTGGGAGCTCTGGGTCGACGTCCAGACGGACGTCTTCGGTGGCGAAGAGATCGCCCCCAACCGGGCCCACACCGCCCTGGCCGAGCTCGAGGGACAGGGCCTGCTCGACGCCGTCCTCACCCAGAACGTCGACGGGCTCCACCAGTCGGCCGGTAGCGAGACGGTCATCGAACTCCACGGCGCTCACGACCGCGTCGAGTGCCAGCGCTGTGGCCGACGCGGCGACGCCGACCCCGTGGTCGATCGCGCTCGGGACGGCGAGCTGCCGCCGCGCTGTGAGGCCTGCTCCGGCGCGCTGAAGCCGGCGAGCGTCCTCTTCGGCGAACCGCTGCCGGAGTCGGCGCTGCTCCGAGCCCACGTGCACGCCGAGAAGAGCGAGGCCTTCCTCGTGGCCGGGTCCTCGCTGACCGTCGAGCCGGCTGCGTCGCTTCCGGAGACCGCAGCCGACACGGACGCGACGCTCATCGTGGTCAACGACCAGCCGACGCCCCACGACGAGCTCGCCGAGTACGTGTTCAGAGACGACGTCACCGACGTGCTGCCGCGGCTCCGTGCCGTGGCCGCGGGCGAGTGAGGCCTCAGTCGGCCTCGAGGCGGACGTCGTCGAAGCGCTCCCGTAGCGACATCTTGTCGAACTTCCCCGTCGAGGTCCGTGGGATCGACTCGACGAACTCGTAGTGGTCCGGGAGCCACCAGTCCGGGAACCGCTCCCCGAGGTGCTCGTTCAGCTCCTCGGCCGTGGCCTCGGCGCCCTCCCGGAGGACGATGCAGGCCATCGGCCGCTCCTGCCACTTCTCGTGATCGACCGCGATGACCGAGGCCTCTGACACCGCGTCGTGCGCCATGAGCTCGTTCTCTAAGTCCACCGAGGAGATCCACTCGCCACCGCTCTTGATGACGTCCTTGGCCCGGTCGACGATGTCGATGTAGCCCAGCTCGCTCATCGTGGCGATGTCGCCCGTCTTCAACCAGCCGTCGTCGGTGAACGACGCCGCCGTCTCCTCGGGCCGGTTGTGGTACTCCTCGAGCACCCACGGGCCCTTCACTTGGAGCTCGCCGAAGGTCTCGCCGTCCTTTGGCGCCTCCTCGCCGTCGTCGGTGATGATCCGCGTCCGGATGCCCGGACAGGGGACACCCGCGAGAGCCCGGTTGGCGTACTGCGTCTCGTCGTCTTCGGCCTCAAGCTCCTTCCGGAGGGTGCTCACGGAGCCAAGCGGCGACGTCTCGGTCATGCCCCACGCCTGGAGAATCGGCGCGTCGTACTCCTGGTCGTACTTCCGGATGAGCGACTCCGGCGGCGCGGAGCCGCCGACGACGAGCCGATCGATGTTCGAGATGTCGACCTCAGGGTGTTCGTCGAGGTACTCGCCCATGCCCAGCCAGATGGTCGGCACCGCCGCGGAGATGGTCACGTCCTCGTCGGCGATGAGGTCCGCGATCGGCTCGGGTTCCATGTGCACCCCGGGGAAGACTTGCTTGGCGCCCACAAAGGTCGCGGCGTAGGGCATCCCCCAGCCGTTGGCGTGGAACATCGGCACGACCGGCAGGACCGCGTCGCGCTGACCGATGCCGGTGACGTCGGTGTGCCCGAGCGTCATCGTGTGGAGGTACATCGCCCGGTGGGAGTAGGCGACGCCCTTCGGCAGCCCGGTGGTCCCGGAGGTGTAGCATATCCCGCACTCCTCTTCCTCGTCGAGGTCGGGCCAGTCGTACTCGGTCGGCTGGCCCTCGATGAGGTCCTCGTAGGCGCTGACCGGCTCGAGGGAGGTCTCCGGCACCTGGTCGCCGAGGATCACGTAGTGCTCGACCGTCTCGAGTTCGTCGGCGTTGGCCTCGACCTTCTCGACGAAGGCCGGATCCACGAAGAGGACCTTGTCCCCGGCGTCATTGATGATGAACTGGAAGTGCTCGTCGGGCAGCCGCATGTTGCACATGTGGATGCTGCGGCCCGAGTTCGCCGGGGCGAAGTAGAGTTCTAAGTGCCGGAAATTGTTCATCGCCACCGTCGCGATCCGCTCCCCGCGGTCGACCCCGAGTTCGTCCATCGCGTGGGCGAGCTGGCACATCCGCTCGTACGCGTCGGCGTACGTGTAGCGGTGGATGCTCCCGTCTGGTTGCTTGGTGACGATCTCCCGGTCGGGGTAGAGATCGACCGCCCGGCCGATGACCTCCTGTAACGTGAGCTGGACGTCCATCATGGCAACCCGTATGATTGACCATTACCCTCCTATACTTTTCCCACTGCCGCGGTAGGTCACGGTCTGAGCCGTCTGGATGACCGGGAGAACGGGGGCACCCGACCGGACCGCTTTTGCCCGGGGGCGACGACGCGACGGCCATGCGGCCCGGACTCCTGCTCTCGGGGCTCGGCAGCCACGACCCGGTCGATATCGCCGAGCACGCCGAGGCGCTCGGCTACGACGCGGTCTGGCTCCCGGAGCTCTGGGGGGAGAGCGCACCAGTCACCGCCACGGCCATCGCCGAGCGGACCGACGACCTCACGGTCGGCTCGGCCATCATGAACGTGTTCTCGCGGTCGCCGGCGGTGCTCGCGATGACGGCAGTCTCGCTCGCTGAGCGCTCCGGGAACCGGTTCGTCCTCGGCGTCGGCACCAGCACGAGGAAGGCGATCGAGGACCTGCATGGCGCCGACTTCGACCGGCCGGTGCGGCGCGCCCACGAGACCATCGAGCTCGTCCGCGAGTTCACCCGCGGAGACGGCCGGGTCGACTACGACGGCGAGCTGTTCTCGGTGGCCGACTTCCCGTCGCTGGAGCACTCTGTCCCGGTCTACGGCGCCGCGCTTGGGTCGGCCAACCGGCGGATGGTCGGGCGGCTCTGTGACGGGTGGATGCCCCACAACGTCCCATTCACCCGGATCGACGAGTCGTTCGAGACGGTCGCGGCGGCCGCCCGCGAGGCGAACCGCGACCCCGACGAGATCACCGTCGCGCCGTACGTCCCGATCGCGGTCAGCGACGATCCGGCGGCGGCACGGGCGGCCATCCGTGGCCACGTTGCCTACTACGTGGGGAGCGGCGAGGGCTACCAGCGGGCCGTGGCCGAGGCGTTCCCCGACGGCGCCGACGCTGTCGCTGATGCGTGGCGATCCGGCGATCGCGACGACGCCAGATCGGCGGTCACCGACGAGATGGTCGACGCACTCGGGATCGCGGGCACTGCCGACGACGCGCGGGCAGCCCTGGAGGAGCTGATGGCCGAGACGGTCGTCGACCGGCCCATCCTGGTGGTGCCCTCCGGGGCCGGCGAGCTCGCGCAGGGGACGATCGAAGCGCTGGCGCCGGACGGCTAGGCGAACCGGCCGGCGGCCTTACAGCACGCCGAGCTGCTTCGCGATCGTGTTGAGCTGGATCTCGTCCGTTCCCTCGACGATCCGGAGGATTCGGGCCTGGTGGAGGTAGTCCATGAACGGGTTCTCCTCGGCCAGACCCGAGGAGCCATGGACCTGGACGACGTCGTCGGCGAGCTGCCAGAGGGCGTCCGTCGCGAACCATTTGAAGATCGAGGAGTCCTCAATGGCCGGCTCGCCGCGCTCCATCTGCCAGGCACAGCGCAGGCCGGCGGCGTCCGCCGCGTAATTCTTGGCCCGGCCCTTCGCGATCTTCGTGGAGATCTGCTGGAACTGCCCGATGGTGCGGCCGAAGGCCTCCCGCTCCGTGGCGTAGTCGACGGCGAGGTCGACGAGGTGGTCGCCGAGGCCGACCGCTTCCGCACCGAGCTCGAGCCGGCCGAGCGAGAGGAACTCCATCGCGTCGTAGAAGGCCGCATCTGGCTCACCGAGGACCCGCGAGTCGGGGAGTCGGACGTCGTCGAGGACGACCTCGGCCTGCATCCCGACCGAGCCGACGGCGTTGTTGAACGACCCGACCTCGTACTCGTCGGCCTCGACGATGAAGCAGGTGATGCCGCCGTACCGGCCGGCCTCCTCCTGGGGGGTGGTCCGGGCGAACACCTGGATGAAGTCGGCGTAGGGGGCGTTGGTGATCCACTGCTTTCTCCCATTGAGGACCCAGTCATCGCCGTCGCGCTCGGCGGTGGTCGCCATGTTCGGCGAGTCCGAGCCGACCGCGGGCTCGGTCTGGGCGAATGCCGTCGAGGTCTCCGCCCGGATGGTCGGCTTCAGGTAGCGCTCGACCTGCTCGCCCTCGGCCTGGAGCAACAGGGGCTTTGGCCCCTCGGGACCGGCCAGGACGTGGCTCGAGAGGCCCGCACCCTTCGAGGCGACGTGGCGTTTCGCCCGATACCACGTCACGGTCGAGACGCCCTCGCCGCCGACGTCCTCGGGGAGGTTCATCGCGTAGAAGCCCGCCTCGGCGCTCTTCTTCCGGACCTCCCGGATCGCCTCCAGGACCTCGGGGACGATCCGGCCGTCGGCCTGGTGACGGAGCCGCGGGTTCTCGTTCGTCTCGCCGAGCCGCTCCTCGATGGGCTCGACCTCCCGCTCGATGAACTCGTCGATGCTGTCGAGGATGAGCCGGGTCTCCTGGTCGGTCGCGAAGCTCACGCCCGCGTCGGTGCTCGCGTCCTGGGTGGCCATGGCCGATGGGTACGGCCGCGTCGCCTTAAGCCCCGACCCCCGCACGCCGGCCGCGATGGCCCACCGGCTGGTGGCAAGCTTCATTCCCACGCCGGTCGGTACCCCGACATGGTCTCACGAATCGGCGTCCACGACTCCGTGGGCGTGCTCTTCCCCCCGAGCCACCTCCGGGACGCCATCGCCGGGGCCGGCCCGACGGTGGAGGTCGTCGAAACCGACGAAGTGGCCGCCTGCGACGCGCTCGTGACGTTCACCTACGACGACGCGTTCCTCGCGGCAGACCTCGAGTGGATCCACTCCATCCAGGCCGGGGTCGACCGCTTCCCCTTCGACGAGCTGCGGGACCGCGGGATCTCGCTGACGAACAGCACGGGGGTCCACGGTGACGCCGTCGGGGAGATGGCCGTCGGCTACATGCTCCAGTTCGCCCGCCGCCTCCACGTGTACCGGGACGGCCAGAGCGACGGCTCGTGGAACCGGCCCGAGTGGGACGAGCCGTTCACGATCGCGGGGGAATCACTCTGCGTCGTCGGGCTGGGGACTCTGGGCCGGGGGATCGCCAACCGGGGAGCCGTCCTCGGGATGGACGTCGTCGGCGTCAAGCGAACGCCCGTCCCGGTCGACTTCGTCTCCACGGTCTACCCGACCGACCGGCTACACGAGGCGATCGCCGACGCCCGCTTCGTCGCGGCGGCGGTCCCGCTCACGGAGCAGACGGAGGGCTTGATCGGGACCGAGGAGATCGCGGCCATGCGGGACGACGCCTACCTCATCAACGTCGCGCGGGGCGGCGTCGTCGACGAAGCGGCCCTCCTCGATGCCCTCGAGGCAGACGCGCTCGCCGGGGCGGCCATCGACGTCTTCGAGACGGAACCACTTCCAGCGGACTCGCGGTTCTGGGACCGGGAGGACGTCATCGTGACGCCGCACACCGCGGGCTCGACCGTCGAGTACGGCGAGCGCGTCGCGGCGATCGTCCGCGAGAACGCCCGTCGGCTCGCGGCCGGGGAGTCCCTGGCGAACGCGGTAGTCTGAATCGGGGACGGCCGCCCCTCAGTCGGCCTCGAGGCGGACGTCGCCGAACTGCTCTCGCAGGGCCATCTTGTCGAACTTCCCCGTCGAGGTCCGCGGGATGGCCTCGACGAACTCGTAGCGGTCCGGGAGCCACCAGTCCGGGAACCGTTCGCCGAGGTGGGCCTCGAGTGACTCGGCGGTCGTCTCCGCGCCCTCGCGGAGCACGATGCAGGCCATCGGCCGCTCCTGCCACTTCTCGTGGTCGACGGCGATGACCGACGCCTCCGCGACCGCGTCGTGGGCCATCAGCTCGTTCTCGAGCTCGACGGAGGAGATCCACTCGCCGCCGCTCTTGATGACGTCCTTCGTGCGGTCGACGATGTCGACGTAGCCGAACCCGTCGATAGTGGCGATGTCACCGGTCTTCAGCCAGCCGTCGTCTGTGAAGGACTCGGCTGACTCCTCGGGCCGGTTGTGGTACTTCTCGACCACCCACGGGCCGCGGATCTGGAGCTCCCCCATCGTCTCGCCGTCGTGTGGGGCGTCGTCCCCCTCGTCGTCGATCACCCGCAGCTGGACGCCGGGAATGGGCAGGCCGGCTTTCGCGCGGTAGCGATAGCGGGTCTCGGGGTCGGCGTCCTCGAGCTCCTCGCGGAGCGTCGAGAGCGTCCCCAGCGGCGACGTCTCGGTCATGCCCCAGCCCTGGAGGATGGGGGCGTCGTACGCCTCGTCGTACTTCCGGATGAGCGACTCCGGCGGGGCGCTCCCCCCGACAGTCAGACGGTCGATGTTCGAGATGTCCACCTCGGGATGCTCCTCTAAGTACTCCGCCATCTCCAGCCAGATGGTCGGCACCGCGGCCGAGAACGTCACGGCCTCGTCGTCGATCAGCTCGGCGACAGGCCCCGGGTCGGTGTGGACGGTCGGGAGGACCTGCTTCGCCCCGACGAAGGCCGCCGCGTACGGGATGCCCCAGCCGTTGGCGTGGAACATCGGCACGATCGGCATGACCGTGTCGTCCTGACCGATGCCGTTCGCGTCCGTGTGGCCGCACGCGAGCGTGTGGAGGTAGAGGCCACGGTGGGAGTAGGCGACGCCCTTCGGCAGGCCAGTCGTCCCTGACGTATGGCACATGCCGCACTCCGCCACCTCGTCCAGCTCGGGCCAGTCGTACTCGGTCGGTTGGCCGTCGATGAGGTCCTCGTAGGCGACGACCGGCTCCAGCGAGGTGTCAGGGACCGCGTCCCCGAGGACCACGTACTGCTCGACGCTGTCGAGCTCGGGCGCGGCGGCCTCCACCTTCTCGACGAAGGCCGGGTCGACGAAGACCACGCGATCGCCGGCGTCCTCGATGGTGTGCACGAAGTGCTCCATCGGGAGCCGCATGTTGCACATGTGGAGGCTCCGTCCCGAGTTCGCCGGGGCGAAGTAGAGCTCGAAGTGTCGGTAGTGATTCAGCGCGACGGAGCCGACGCGCTCGCTCCGCTCGACCCCGAGCTCGTCGAGGGCGTGGGCGAGCTGGCAGATCCGCCCGTAGGCGTCGGCGTACGTGTACCGGTGGACGCTCCCGTCCGGCTGCTTGGTGACGATCTCCCGGTCGGCGAAGAGATCGACCGCACGGTCGAGGACGGCCTGCAACGTGAGCTGCTCGTCCATCATGGTCGTGGGTGTGATTATCCATGACACACCTAACCTTTTCCCCAGCCGCACCGTCGCCGGCCGCATGCGACTCGACGGGGTCCGCGTCCTGGACCTCAGCCGATTGCTCCCCGGGCCCTACGCCACACAGCTCCTGGCCGACGCCGGAGCCGACGTGGTCAAGGTCGAGGACACCGGGGCCGGCGACTACGCCCGGTACGGCCAGCCCGAGACCGAGCGTGGCGTCGGCCGGATCTTCGACGCGGTGAACCGGGGCAAGCGCAGCGTCGCCATCGACCTCAAGGAGGAGCGCGGACGGGACGCGTTCCACCGGCTTGCGACCGAGGCCGACGTGGTCTTCGAGACCTTCAGACCCGGCGTGACCGACCGGCTCGGCGTTGGGTACGACGACGTGGTCGAGCACAACCCCGACGTGATCTATTGCTCGTTGTCAGGCTACGGCGCCGAGGGGCCCTACGTCGACCGGGTCGGCCACGACCTGAACTACGTCGGGGTTGCCGGGCTCCTCGATATGACCCGGAACGGGACGGACGAGGCGCCGCGCATCCCCGGCTATCCGATCGCCGACATGGCGGGTGGCCTCTTCGCCGCGTTCTCGATCGTCGGCGCCCTGGCCTCCCGCGAGCTCGGGAACACCGGCGGCGAGCACATCGACGTCGCGATGACCGATGTCGTCGCTTCGCTGTCACAGGCGGTTTCGGCGGACGCGCTCGCCGGCGACGACCCTCGGCCGGGCGAGACGCCCCTGACCGGCCGGTACCCCTGGTACGCGGTGTACGGGGCGGCCGACGGCCGGTACCTGACGCTCGCGGCGCTCGAGGAGAAGTTCTGGGAAGCGTTCTGCGAGGCGATCGACCGCGAGGACCTCGTGGAGGCCCACGGGACCGAGGACCCGGCCGAGCTGTCGGCGCTTCGCCAAGAGATCGAGGAGCTGTTCGCCGAGCGGCCCCGCGATGAATGGCTCGACCGGCTCGCCGACGTCGACGCCGCGGTCGGGCCGGTCAACACGCCGGCGGAGATGGTCGACGATCCCCAGCTCGACGCGCGAGGGGTGTTCCGGCGGGCCGAGGGCGCGCCGCCACGCGTCGGGTTCCCGGCCCGATCGTCGACCGGATCGACCGGACCCGACGAGTCTCTCCCGGGCCACGGCGAACACACCGGCGAGCTCCTCCGGAAGCACGGCTACGGCGACGACGAAGTCGAGGCGCTCCGCGACGACGGCGTGATACTGTAGGCCGGTCGGAGTGGCCCGTTCAGAACGTGAACAGGTCGACGCCGCCGGTGACGCCGATGACCTGCCCGGTGACGTAGTTGGCCTGCTCCGAGCAGAGGTAGGCGATGAGGTTCGCGACGTCCTCTTCGCGGCCGAGCGCCCGCATGGGCGTCGCCTGCCGGATGCGCTCGAACATCGGCGCGAACTGCTCTAACTCCTCGGGCTCCATGTCGGCGAGGTCGGCCAGCACGATGCTCGGGGCGAGGACGTTCGAGGTCACGCCGTTCTGGGCGCCCTCGAGGGCCATCGTCTTGCCGAGGCCGATGAGCGCGGCCTTCGTTGCCGAATAAGACGCCTGACCGAAGCCACCGTACCAGCCGGCCATCGAGCTCATGCTCACGACGCGGCCCCAGCCACGCTCGCACATCGCCGGGAACACCTCGCGGCTGACGTTGTAGGCCCCGTCGAGGTTGACCGCGACGTCGCGGTCCCAGACGTCGTCGTCGTAGTCCTTGAGCTGGGCCTGGGCGTCGACGAACGCGGCGTTGTTGATGAGGATGTCCACGCCGCCAGTGCGGTCCCGCACGTCGGCGATCGTCTCGGACACGTCGTCGCGATCGGTGATGTCGCACTCGACGGCGAAGGCGTCCCCACCATCGTTCTCGACCGCGTCGACCACGTCCCCCGCGGCGTCCGTGTCCACGTCGAGCACCACGACCTCGGCGCCCTCGGCCGCCAGCGTCCGGCAGTCCTCGCTCCCGATGTTGCCGCCCCCGCCAGTGACGAGGGCCGTCTTGTCGTCGAGTCCAAAGTCCATGGCACCGGCGTCTCGTGGCGCCGCCATAAAACTCGCCCCCGCGGCCCGGAGGGTTATGCCAACCCAGGGCGAACCGGCCCGCCATGCACCACGACGAATGGTCCGACGCGCAGTCCGAGACGCCGGTCACGGTGGACGGCAGCGAGCGCGATGTCGCCTACTACGACGCCGGCGAGGGCGACCCCGTCCTCTTCCAGCACGGCATCCCGACGTGGTCCTACCTCTGGCGAGACGTGGCGACCGCGCTTGAGGACGAGTATCGCGTCATCGTCCCGGACCTGCTCGGCTACGGGAACTCCGCGATGAGCGACGACTTCGACCGGTCCATCCGCGCCCAGGAGGCGATGGTCGACGCGCTCCTGGCGGACCTCGGGATCGAGTCGGTGACCCTCGTCGGCCACGACATCGGCGGGAGCGCCCTGCTCCGACTGGCCGTCCACCAACCGGCACGCGTCGACGGCCTCGTCCTCTCGAACGCCGCCTGCTACGACTCCTGGCCAGTCGAATTTATCAACGGCCTCGGGGCCCCGGGCGCCGTGACCGACCTGGACGAGGACGAGCTCGACGAGACGCTCGACTTCGCCTTCGCCGAGGGCCTCCACGGCGACCCGGCGGACCACGGCGAGTTCGTCGAGGGGATGAAGGCCCCGTGGCGGAGCGAAGAGGGGCGGGCGTCGCTCGAGCGGTGTGCCGTCGGAACGAACACGAGCCACACGACTGAATTGGACTACTCGACGGTCACCGCGGAGACGCTGCTGCTCTGGGGCGCCGACGACATCCTCCAGCCGATCGACTACGCCGAGCGCTTGGCCGACGACATCGCCGGGGCGGCCGAGGTGGTCCCGCTCGAGGGTGCCTACCACTGGGTCGTCGAGGACCGGACCGAGGCCTACACCGAGCACCTCGTCGACTTCCTCGGCTGAGGCGGTCGGGGTTTAAGGCACGGGCTGTCGAATCGCCCCCCGTTCATGCACCTCGCGACGCCGACAGGGGGACGGGACCGATGAGCGGCCAGACGGGCGCCGACCTCTTCGTCGAGGCGCTCGCCGACTACGGCGTCGACCGCGTCTTCGGAAATCCCGGAACGACGGAGCTGCCGGTCATGGAGGCCCTCGGCGAGAGCGACCTCGAGTACGTCCTCGGCCTCCACGAGGACATCGCCGTGGGTATGGCGGCCGGCTATGCGAGCACCCGGCGCTACCACCGCCACCACGACCCCGACGTGAACCCGGTGGGCGTCGTCAACCTCCACATCGCGCCGGGGCTGGCTCACGGCCTCGGCAACCTCTACGGGGCGATGATGACCGGTGCGCCGCTGGTCGTCACCGCCGGGAACCACGAGACCGACTTCCGCCACGAGGAGCCGATCCTCGGGGGCGACCTCGTCGGCATGGCCGAGCCGTTCACGAAGTGGAGCGAGGAGGTGCTCGCGGTCGACGCGCTGCCGACGATGCTCCGCCGGGCGTTCCGCGTCGCCCTCACGCCGCCGACCGGACCCGTGTTCCTGGCGCTGCCCCTCGACGTGATGATGGCGGAGACTGACGACGACCCGGAGCCGATCGGGCCGATCCCGACGGCCGGCCGGGGCGACCCCGCCCAGATCGAGGCCGCCGCTGACCTCCTCGTCGAGGCCGAGGAGCCGGTCATGGTGCTCGGGGACCACGTGGCCCACGCCGACGGCGTCGAGGCCGCGGTCGCTCTGGCTGAGGCCAGCGGCGCCCGAGTCCACGCCGAGATGCTCGCCTACGAGGTCGGCTTCCCCGGAGAGCACGACCAGTGGGTATCGCACATCCCGCCGGTCGAGGCGATGGCCCAGCCGCTGCTCGACACCGACACGATCGCCTTCGTCGGCTGTTCGACGAACACGACGACGACCTACCACGAGGGGCCCTTGGTGCCAGACGACGCCGAGTGCGTCCACGTCGGCCACGACGCCTGGCAGGTGGCGAAGAACTACCCAGCCGACGCCGCGGTGCTGGGCGACCCCGGCGAAGTGATGGCCGAGATCGCCGAACGCGTCGAGGACCGACTCGACGGAGTGGAGCGGGATGCGCGCCTGGAGCGCGTCTCGGAGTTCAAGGCGCTCGTCGAGGAGCGGATGGCCACCATGGGCGAGGGCAACGACGACCCACGGGCTTCGAAGGCCCAGCTCGTCGATGCGATGCGGGCCGCCGCGCCGGACGCCAACATCGTCGACGAGGGGATCACCTCGAAGTACGTCATGCTCGCCCGGTGGCCGTTCCGGCCCGAGCAGTACATCGGGAACAAGGGCGGCGGGCTCGGCTACGGTCTCCCGGCGTCCATCGGCGCGGCCATCGCCGAAGACCAGCTGGGCGAGGAGGGGGGCCAGGCCCGGGACGTCATCGGCTACATCGGCGATGGCTCTTACCTCTACTACCCGCACGCGCTCTACACCGCCGCGCGCTACGACGTCGACCTCGCGGTCGTCATCCCGGACAACCGGAACTACCGCATCCTCAAGGACAACACGCTCTCGATCCTCGGCGGCGAAGAGGCCGACCACGAGTTCCTCGGGATGGACTTCGAACCGCCGGTTGACATCCCGGCGAACGTCGAGAGCCACGGCGCGACCGGCCGGCTCGTCGACGATCCAGCGGAGATCCAGTCAGCCGTCGAGGAGGCCGTGGCCGCCGATGGCCCGGTGGTGCTTGACGTGCTCGTCCACGACTGAGACAGAGGAGAGCGCGACCGCCGGTCCAACCCGCTAGCCTTCGAGTGCCGTCAGCTGGTCGACGTCAGGGATCGCCGAGGCGGCGTCCGTGATCTGGCCCATCCGTTCGGTGTGCTTCTCGATCGCGTAGTTCGTGAGCTCGTCCTCGTCGAGGACGGGCTCCTCCGCCTCCATCGCCGCGTCCTCGTCGGGGGTCAGGGTGCCTTGGACGAGGCCGACCAGATCGTTCACCGTGTCGTCGAGCAGTTCGGGCGTGACGGCACCGGTTTGCACCAGGTCGCGGAGCTTCGCCATCCCGAAGCCGACGTGGCGGCCCTCGTCCTGCCTGATCAGGGTGATCCCCTCGACGAGGCCGGGGAGCTCGGGGGTCTGGTCGATGTTCGGGCCCCACACCTTCGTCAGGCCGTAGTAGCCGGTCTGGGCAAGGATACCCTCGATGACGAGGTGGTAGTGGCAGAAGGCCGCCGCCCGGTTCTCCGGCGTGTCGTCGGTGAGGAGGCGGTGCATCGCCTCGTCGTTCCGGTCGAAGAGCTCGACGTAGTCGTCGTCGAACCACTTGGGGTCGAGCGGCGAGGACCGCTCCATTCCTCGGTCGTCCTCTTCGGGGTGAACGACGTCCGACCAGTACCGGTCGAAGAAGTCCGTGTGCTTGGCCTCCTCGTAGAGCTGGGTGGTGATGAACAGCTGGTCCTCCACGTCTTCCAGGACGACTGCAAGCGGCGATAGATCCTCCGTGACCGATTGCTCGCCGGCGCCGAACTTCGCCAGGGAGACCTTGAGCTGCTCGAATCCCTGGTCGTCGAGCTCGGCGACGTTCTCGCGGTCGGCCGAGAGGTCCACGTCGGCGGGGTCCCAGTGGCGCTCGACGGCGTTGCGGTAGTACCGGTAGCCCTTCTCCTCGTGGTCGAGCTGAGCCGGCCGGCTGGCGTCGTATCGCGTCGGCATCGGGGAGAACTACCGATTCGTGATAATTAATGTCGTCGGTTGCGGGGTCGGCCAGCAGTCACCGCCGAGCGGGAAGACTTCGCCGCGCTTAGAAAGCTATTTCCGCGGATACGAAAACGGACAATCATGACGTTTAGGCTCTCCGACGAGCACCGGGCCATTCGCACCGCAGTCCGCGACTTCGGCGAGAACGAGATCGAGCCCGTCGCCCGCGAGCACGACGAGAACAAGGCGTACCCCGAAGCGCTCCGAAAGAAGGCCGCCGACTACGACTTCGTGGCACCCTCGATCCCGCCGGAGTACGGCGGCGCCGGGATGGACACGCTCGGCTCGATCATCGTCACCGAGGAGCTCTGGCGGGCCGACCCCGGCATCGGCTCGGCCATCGGTTCGGCCGGCTTCGGCTCGGCGATGCTCTTAGAGTACGGCGACGAGTGGATGAAGGAGGAGTGGCTACCCCAGATCACCGCTGGTGAGGCGGTCTCGGCCAGCGCCATCTCCGAGCCGGCCCACGGCTCGAACGTCGCGGGCATGGAGACGCAGGCCGAGAAGGACGGCGACGAGTGGGTCATCAACGGGAACAAGACCTGGATTACGAACGGCACCGTCGCCGACGTCGCGATCATCATGGCGAAGACCGACCCCGGCGCCGGCCGGAAGGGCATCAGCGCCTTCCTCGTGCCGACGGACACGGACGGCTTCTCTTCGGTGAAGATCGACAACAAGCTCGGCATCCGGGCCTCGGACCTCGGCGAACTCCTCCTCGACGACGTCCGAGTCCCCGAGGTGAACCTCGTCGGCGAGGAGAATCAGGGCTTCTACCAGCTCATGAACTTCTTCGCCAACGGTCGCGTCGGGGTCGCAGCCCAGGCCGTGGGCGCCGCCCAGGCCTCCCTCGACGCCGCGATCGAGTACGCCAACGAGCGCGAGCAGTTCGACCGGCCGATCGCGAAGTTCCAGGCCATCCAGCACAAGATCGCAGACATGGCGACGACGGTCGAGGCGGCCCGGTCGATGGTGTACCGGGCGGCCTCCGAGGTCGAAGACGGTGACGAAGCCGTCGCGATGAAGTACTCGAGCATGGCGAAGCTCTTCGCCTCCGAGCACGCCGTCGACGTGGCCGACGAGGCCATCCAGGTCCACGGCGGCGCGGGCTACGTCACCGACCACCCCGTCGAGCGCTACTTCCGCGACGCCCGGATCACGAAGATCTACGAGGGGACGAGCGAGATCCAGAAGAACATCATCGCAGACCGGGTGCTGTAGGCCGCGGACCTGACGGACTCATTCGGGGACGGACTCAGCGGGTGGCTCTGCATCGACGATCGTCAACTCTCGCTGCTGGCCGTCCCGCCCGTGGGCGACCACCGATTCCTCGTCCCACGGTGGGATCGCGACGAGGACCACCTCTCGGAAGTCGTCACGCCGGGAGAGGTCCGGGTCCCCGTCCGGGTGCGAGACGAAGAGGCCCGGCGTCCGACCAGGCGGGGTGCTCAGATCGACGCCGAACACCGCGTTGACCGACTGGCCCGCATCGGGGAGGTAGAAATGGGTGAACACCGGCGTCGCCGGCGGGAGGTCGAGGCCGTCGATGTCCTCGGCGCGGCGGAAAGCCAGCCCGACCGTCACGGACTCGGGATCGCGCTCGTGTGCGGTCTCCAAGAGGACCTCGAGCAGCGCCCGCGTGACGTAGATCACGCCCTCGGTTCGGGCTTCGGGAGGTAAATACTGCCGCCCTCGGGGATCAGGCCCCGACGTCGGCGCGAGGGTGCACCTCGGTGAACCAGGCCTCGTACTCGTCGACGCGCCCTTCGACGACGTCGAAGAAGTGCGACTGGACCGCCTCGGTCACCGGGCCACGCGCACCGTCCCCGACGACCACGTCGTCGACCGACCGGATCGGCGTTACCTCCGCCGCCGTGCCCGTGAAGAACAGCTCGTCGGCCGTGGTGAGCTCCCCGCGGGAGATGGTCGCGTCGTCGTGGACCGTGTAGCCGAGCTGGCGGGCGATACGGATCACCGAGTCCCGGGTGACGCCGGCTAGGATGCCCTCGGCGAGGCCCGGCGTGTAGAGCTCACCGTCCCGGGCGAGGAACAGGTTCTCGCCGGGGCCTTCTGCGACGTTCCCCTGGGCGTTGAGTAGCAGTGCTTCGTGGTAGCCGTTCCGACGGGCCTCCTCGCCGGCGAGGACGCCGTTGACGTAAGCGCCCGAGGTCTTGGCGTTCGTCGGGATTGCCGCCCCCGCGTACTTCTGCCAGGAGGAGACGGAAACGTCGACACCTCGCTCCAATGCCGCCTCGCCAAGATAGGTCCCCCATGGCCAGCACGCGATGGCCACCCGCACGGGGACGGGTGTCGGCGAGGTCGGGCTCACGCCCAGACGGTCGTACCCGTGGAAGGCGATCGGCCGGACGTAGCAGGACGAGAGGTCCAGACGCCGGATCAGCTCCCGCGTCGCCTCTGTCAGGGCCTCGCGGTCGAACGGGAGCTCCATCCCGATGGCCGCGGCCGACTCGAAGAGCCGGTCGAGGTGGGCGTCCCATCGGAAGACTGCAGGCCCCCGGTCCCTCTCGTAGCAGCGGGCGCCCTCGAAGACCGCAGTACCGTAGTGGAGACCGTGGGTCAGGACGTGGACGGTCGCGTCTGCCCAGTCCACGAAGGCACCGTCGAGCCAGATCGTGTCGAGCGACTCGAACGCCTCGCGCTGCCCGTCGAACGTCTCGGGGACGGGTTCGGCCATGCCCGCCCGTGGCCGGGCGACAGAGAAAGTGCTTATGGGTGTTTAATCATATTGCACAGATATAGCCCTAATTCGGCCCGTATCCCGCCAAATCGACAGGACTATCTGCCCGTATTGGGTAAACAGTGTCGTGCCCGCACCGATCCCCGACGAGGTCAGAAACGAGATCGTCCGTCGCGCGGCCCTCGGCTACTCCCAACGGGAGATCGCCGAGGCCGTCGGGGTCTCCCGGAACACCGTCCGCAAGTACCTCCGGCGGACCCGCGAGGTGGTCGAGGGCTCCAGCGACCCTGACGGCACCCTCGCCGACGTGATCCAGGGCCGCCACGACTGGGAGCGACCAGAACGAGCGTCGATCCGTGGCTTCGGCGAGATGCCACAGTGAGTGGTCTGGGCAGTAGTGTCGGGTCCGAACTGCCAAGTTCTCCCCGATCATACCAGATATTAGCTATATAATTATTATTGATGTTTCTTGCGCTAGTTGTTCGTGCAAGGTCGTCAGCGGGAGGCGACCGGCGGGAGCTCACCCAGAAAATATCGCGTCCATGAGCGGGGGCGTTGGGTTGGGACAATGCGGTCGACGTAACGACCAGTCCCCCCGAATAACCGATTCTACGGCCTTCAAACTCGTGACTGGACACCGTGCGACCACGAGTAGTAACCGCGTCCGAGCGTAGCACGCGCGAGTCCACCCACCCCCAATGGTGACGCGGGGGCCGGCCATCCGAGCCGGGCGCCTTAATACTAAATTAAATAGGATGTTAGAGCATACTACAAATTCAATATAGAACTGTCGGGCCTTCGATCCTCGCCCCGTCCAGCCCTGACATCACGGCCACCAAGCGAAGCCTTCTCGACGTGACCGGATGAGAATTCGACTCTCAGAAGCCGACGATGAACACGGCCCCGAGCACGACGAAGAGCGCACCGATGAGGAGTCTGGTCGTCACCCGTTCCACGTCGCGAAGGAACGCCCGCGTCGCGAGAAGGGTGAACAGTGGCGCGGTCGCAACGATGGCGTCGATGATGGCGACCTGTTCTCGCTGAAGCGCGAAGAACAGAGCGAGCAATCCAGCCGCCGTGGTCAACCCGGTCAGGACGAACCACGCGTAGGCACGTCGTGGAGCGGCCAACACCCGTCGACCCTCCCCCAGAATCACGTACGCGGCGAGCACGACCAGGCCGCCGACCGCGTTGATCGCGATGCCTTCGAACAGAGGAACTTCAGTCCGAGAGAGGGCGAACCGCCGTAGGACGTTTCCCATCGCGAACACCACGGCGGCACTCAACGGGAAGAGGAGCGAGCGGAACGCCCACCCCGTGATGTCCCCGCCCCGGGAGAGTCCGATCAAGACGAGGCCGACGACCAGGACGACGATCCCGCCGGCCGTGATCGGGCGAAGCGACTCACCGAGGAGGAGGAAGCCGAGAAGCGTCGCGAAGAGCGGCCGGCTGTTCACTACCGCAGTGTTGATGCTGGCCCCGACCCGGTCGACACCGTTCCAAGTGGCGAGTACACCGATCCCACTCGCTAACACGCCCGCCAGGAAGAAGGCGATGTACCCTGAGAGCGCCCCTTGCCGGGGGCTTGGCACGCCCCCATCCACCACCGCCACCGCCCCGAAGACGACCACCGAGACGGCGGCCACGACCAACGAGGTCAGTTTCGCGTTCCCGCCGGCCTCGATCCCGCGCTTGCCGACGATGCCCTCCATCCCGAAGAAGCCCGCCGAGAGGAACGCGACACCGAGGGCGAGGTGTTCGACGCTCGGCTCGATCATCGCTGGCTCTTCCACGGTGCGTCCTTTATACTCCTCGGACCGGCGCGGCCCCGATGGCGGGGGAGCGCCTCTTGCATAGATGACCGAACTGTCAGCCAGAATGGGTCTAGGCCCTACCCGTGTGAGAAATCAGGACCGTGCGGAATGGGGTCGTCGCGTCGGACGGCTCGCCCGCTCAGAGGCTACAGAACGCCTCGCCGATAACGTCGGGGTAGCGCTGGAGCGTGTTGAGGCTGCCACCCTCGACCACGTCGGCGATGAAGTTGAGCTCGGTCTGGTGGTCCTCTCCGCGGTATGTCAGCTCGCCCATCGGGGAGTTGTAGGACATCCCCTCGAGGGCCGAGACCACGTCGTCCGGGTTCGTGGAACCGGCCTCCTCGATGCCCTGGGCCAGCGAGTAGAGCTGGTTGAAGCCGTTCGCGTGGGCCTCGTTCGGGGGCAAGTCCGAGTTCTCGCCCATCCAGTCGATGAAGGTGTTGTTCAGGTCGGTGTCCCGGTTCGGGTCGTACCAGTGGCTCGAGTACATCCCGTCGGCTGCGTCGCCGACCTGCGAGAGCACGATCGGGGACGTCGTGTCGCCCGCGAAAGCGAGGGTCTTCTCGTCGGTGAGCCCGAAGTTCGATGCCTGGTTGATGAACCCGACCGCCTGGGCGCCGGGGATGAACCCGGTGATGACCTCCGACTCGGCGTTGCTCGGCTCCGGCAGGTAGGTCGACCAGTCGCTCACCGACATCGGCACCATCGTCGCACCCTCGACGGTGCCGCCGCGGGCCTCGACGCGTTGGGTGATCATGTCCCGGGCACTCTGCCCCGCCTCGAAGTCCATCGCGACGATGTAGACTTGGTCCGAATCGACGTCCGGGATCTCCTCGGTGATGAGGCGGTCGTTCGCGAGGTACATCTGCCGGAAGCTGGGCCACGGGAAGAACGTGTACGGGTTGCAGAACTGGGACTCCTCCCGGGCCGCGTTCGTCCCGACCTGCGAGGTGATCCAGGGGATTTGGGCGTCGTTCTTGATGTACTGGATGGCGTTGATGCCGACCGCGCTGCTGGTCACGCCGATCAGGGCGTCGACCTCCTCCTGCTCGACGAGCTCTCGGATACGCTGGACCCCGGTTGAGGGGTTGGTCTGTGTGTCGCGGACGACCAGCTCGAACTCGCTCCCCAAGATCTCGCCACCGAGCTGCTCCCTCGCGAACTCGTAGCCCTGCTGGTTGATCTGGCCGAAGAGGGCCAACGCACCGGAGTTCGGGACGGCGGCACCGATCCGCACCGTGTCCGAGCCACCGCCCCCGATGCTGCCGAGACAGCCAGCGAGACCGACCGCCGAGAGGGCGCCGGTTGTTTTCAGGAAGGTTCGCCGCCTGGACCGGGTGGGTCGTGGCATGTGCCAATACTTCTCGGAAGTACCGTTTAAGGGATTCGGAAAATTCCACGCTGTCGAAATTGTACCTTATAGTCTCGACTGGTGGCCGCCGGTTCGGGCTCCGCATGGGAACCGGACGACGGCACCAGCGCATGGATGGTGACAGAAAAGCGTAAACCTCGGGGCGGAGCACCGTCAGCCACATGAGCGAGAGTGCATCCGCGTGGGTGTCGATGCTCGGTGGCGAAGTGAAGTACGTCCACAGCGGGGAGTACCGGACCCGGTGTTTCCACGCCGGTGGCGGCGATCGACCGCCACTGATCCTGATTCACGGCGTGGGAGGCCACGCGGAGAGCTACCTCAAGAACGTCATGCCGCTCGCCGAGGAGCTGTCCGATCGGGACATCTACTCGATCGACCTCGTCGGCCACGGCTATTCGAGCAAGACCGGGAACTACAGCCTCTCGGACTACGGCGAGCACGTCGCGGCCTTCGTCGAGTCGCTCGACCAGGACCGGGCACACATCCACGGCGAGTCCCTCGGCGCGATGGTGGCGACCTGGATCGGGGTGAACCGCCCGGAGCTCGCGGAGACGATCGGACTCAACACGATGGCGATCGTCTCTGACGATATCCACGAGACGGTACTCACCGATGAGCAGATCGAGCGCATGGAGGCCGAGGGTGAGGACCTCTTCCGCCGCACCCAGGAGATGATGGAGGAAGGATTCCCGAAGCCGCTGGTCCGTCGCCGCGTCGAGTGGCTCTTCCACGGCGACATCCCCGAGGAGTTAGTCGACATCCGGTATCACATCTACCAGCGCCCGATCGTCCAGGAACACATGCCCGAGATCTACGCCGAGCGCGGGAAGATGGAGAGCTTCGGCGCCGCCGACTTCCGGCAGATCGACCGCCCGACCCTGGTCGTCCACACGGCCCACAACCCGGGGACGCCCGCCGACTCGATGGCCTACATCCACGAGCAGTTCCTCGCCGACTCCGAGTACCACCTGCTCGAGCACTCGGCCCACTGGCCCCAGTGGGAGGAGGCCGAGCGGTTCAACGAGATCACGGCCGAGTTCGTGAGCGCCAACGAGTAGCGCCAGCGTCCCACGGTCTCACCACGCGGCGCGGACGGTGTGTCTTTTTGGGGGTAGTCGGAGTATGCCGGTCATGGGCATCGCCACGCTTGCTCACGTCGAGATGAAATGCGACCGGTTGGAGGAGTCCGTCCAGCACTTCACTGAGGTCGTCGGCTTGGAGGAGACGCGGCGGGACGACGGGAAGGTCTACCTGCGAGCTTACGGGGATTGGGACGCCTACACGCTCGTGTTGGCCGACGCCGACGACATGGGGATCAACCACGCGGCCTTCAAGGTCGAAGAGGAGTCGGATCTGGCGGCGTACCAGGAGCGCATCGAGGCGGCGGGCTACGACACCCGGTGGGTCGAGGCGGGCCACGAGCCCGGCCAAAGCCGGGCGCTTCGTTTCGACTACCCTGGCAGCCACCCGGAGCACGACCACGAGCTCGAGTTGGTCTACGACATGGAGAAGGCTGACGTGCCGAAAGCCGCACTGTCGCCGCTGAAGAACCAGCCACAGGGGTATCCCACGTCGGGGGTGGGCCTCCAGCGCATCGACCACCTCCACCTACTTGTCCCGAACGTCGAGGAGTGTCGGGCCTTCGCGGAGGAGGTCCTCGACTTCAAGCTCAGGGAGCGTGTCGTCGCCGAAGACGGGCACGAGACCGGTGTCTGGATGAGTGTGACGCCGAAGGTCCACGAGCTCGCCTTCAAGGAGCACACCCGGGCCGACCTGAACCACATCGCCTACTACCTCAAGTACATGGGCGACCTCTTCCGTGGTGCCGAGATCCTCCGGAACCACGAGGTGCCGATCTACGGCGGCCCCAGCCAGCACGGCATCACCCAGGGCAACTTCATGTATCACGTCGAACCCTCGGGAAACCTCTTCGAGTTCTTCAACGGAAACTACTCGATCTTCGACCCGCAGTGGGAGCCGATCACCTGGCACCCGGAAGAGCTCGACGCCGGCTGGGTCTGGTGGGGCGGCAAGTACGACACGCCCCAGACGCGGGCGAAGCGACTGGCGCTCCTCGGTCGCGAGCCCGACGACGACTGAGCGTCCTGTCCCATTATCAGGCCACCCCTCCTGCGGTACCCCACGCATGGGAGACCACGACCACGATCACGACTTCTCCAACCGGGTCGACCGCCTAGAGGACCCGGCCCAGTACCGGTGGCTCTCGGGCGAGGAACTCCGGACGTTCCTGCAGCCCGGGCCGGCGTGGGTCGTCGCCGATCTCGGGAGCGGCACCGGCTTCTTCACCGACGAACTCGCCCCGGTCGTCGACACGGTCTACGCGGTCGACAACGACCAATCGCTACACGATCACTACGAGGGACGTGGGGCCCCACTGAACTGTGAAACGGTGACCGCGGACGTGGTGGACGTCCCGCTCGCGGACGACGCCCTCGACGGCGCCGTCTCGATCAGGACGTTCCACCACGGCGTCGACGACGCCCTCCCCGAAGTCCGTCGGCTCCTCAGGCCGGGCGGCCGGTTCGTCGTGGTGGACTGGTCGGCGACCGGCGCCGGCCAGCGTGACCGTGGTCCCGAGCCCGAGCATTGCTACGACCTGGCGACCGTCCAGTCGGCGCTCCTCGATGCCGGTTTCCACATCGCTCGTGCCTGGGAGCGCCGGGAGACGTTCGTGGTCATCGCGACTAGCGGCGGCGGCCAGTAAGGGTGTCTCGAGAAGTAGGTCGTCGGCGTCAGATCCGGACGAGGATGTCCCCGTCGTCGACGACGCAGTCGAAGGTACCGATCCGCTGGCCCGAGGCCTCGTTCACGCCGGTCTCTAGGTCCCACTTCCAGAGGTGCCACGGGCACGAGACGGTGCACTCCTCGGTGTTGACGCTCCCACGAGACTGCGTCCACGTGTGCTCGGCGTTGATCTTCTCCTCGCCGGCCTTGCACAGCGGCGCCTGCTGGTGGGAGCATCGATTGCTGATGGCGTAGTAGTCGTCGTCGCCGACGTTGAAGACGGCGATCTCGATGCCGTCTACGTCGACGCCGATGCCGCGGCCTTCGGGGATGTCCCCGACCTCGGCGACCTTCGTGCACTCCGCCGGATCGATCGAATCGGTCTGGCTCATGTTCGGAGGATGTCGTAAGCGTTCTCGTGGAGGATGGCGTCCCGCAGCTCCTGGTCGTCCCGGAACGCCCGCGAGTTGAAGAACCAGGTCGGCGGGTCCAGCGTCTGGTGTGGCCAGTCTGAGGAGTACATGAAGGTGTCCTTAGCCATCGAGACATCCAGCATGCTCTTGGCCTCCCCGGCGCGCCGGGGCAGGGCCATCGGCTGGGTGGTCACGTAGATGTTGTCCCGGAGGTACTCGCTTGGCGAGCGGTCGAGGTAGTGCTCGCCCGATTCGAACTTCCGGGGCGTGATCTGAACGTCCTCCGGGTGCATCTCGTAGAACTCGTCCATGCGGTAGCGGGCGAAGGGAATCCACCAGTGCCCGCCCTCCTGGAAGACGACGTTCAGGTCGGGATACCGGTCGAAGACCCCCGTCATGATCATGTTCACGACGTTGACCATCGTGTGGACCGGCCAGTCGAAGCCCAGCACCTCCGTCCAGGTGATCATGTTGTCGCCGACGTAGGAGTGCTGGGGCCAGAAGGCGGTCGAACCGTGGAGTAGGAGCGGGAGTCCGAGCGACTCGAGCTTCTCGAAGATCGGGTCGAACTTGGTGTGCCCCCAGGGCTCGCGGGGGTCGAACCAGCTGTAGACCCCGACGACGCCATCTTCATCGCCCCAGCGGTCGAGCTCGCCCATGGCGAACTCTGGGTCCCACTTGGGGATCGACAGGGCGGTCATGACGTCCTCGTCGACGAAGTGGTCGAGCATGTAGGAGTTCCCGGCCTCGAGGACGGCGTTCTTCAGCACCGGGTGATGCTGGCCCGGGAGCAGGTTGAGCCCGGCGTTGACGACGGGTTCGTCGACTGCCAGCATCTCGCAGGCCCGTTCGACGTCCTCGACGACCTCGGCCCGTCCCTGCGTGTAGAGGCCTTCGTTCCCCTCCTCGATGGCGTAGGCTGCGTCCCACTTGTCGGGGATGGGCATCATCCCGAATTCGGTGGTGAGGCGGTCGAGTGCACGCTGATCCTCGACGTAGGGCTCCAGTCGCTCCTCGATCGGGTTGACGTGGAAGTCCATGTCGACGATATCGACCTCGAACGCCTCCTCCGGCACCTCGGCGTCGGCGTCGAGTCGCCTGATCGCTTTCGCCATGGGTGAGCTATCCCTGCTGCGGGCAATGAGCGTTTCGATGCTCCGCATCCCGGTAGCCACACGAGCCGGAGACCTGGCGGCTGCGTTGCTCAACCGTTCAGATGACGTGTAGGACCCGAATGGCAGGCGCGTCGTCCGGAAGACCCGCTAGTCCTGGTGGATGGCTTGCCAGACCCGCTCGGGCGTCAGGGGCATGTCGATGTCGTCGACACCGAGCGGTCGGAGCGCGTCGACGACGGCGTTGACGACCGCCGGCGTCGAGGCGATCGTCCCGCTCTCGCCCGTCCCCTTCACGCCGAGCGGGTTGTGTGGACTCGGGGTGATCGTCTCGTGGGTCTCGATCTCCGGGACGTCGAACGCCTTCGGGAGGGCGTAGTCCTGGAGAGAGCCCGTGAGGAGGTTGCCGGTGTCGTCGTAGATCGCCTCCTCGGTGAGGGCCTGGGCGATTCCCTGGGCGACCCCGCCGTGGATCTGGCCCTCGACGATGAGCGGGTTGATGACCGAGCCACAGTCGTCGACGGCGACGTACCGCTCGAACTCGATCTCGCCGCTCGCCGGATCGACCTCGACGGCCGCGACGTGGGTCCCGAAGGAGTAGCCGTAGTTCGGCGGGTCGTAGTACTCCGTCGCCTCGAGCGCCTCCCCTCGGTCTTCGAGAATGGCCGCGATGTCGCGTAGGTGGATCGACCGGGACGGCGCCCCCGAGACTTGGAATGCGCCGTCGGTGAACTCGAGGTCCTCGGGGGCGGCTTCGAGGTCCTCGGCCGCGACCTCGCGAGCCCGCTCCTTGACTGCCTCCGCTGCCTGCGTCACGGCGCTTCCCCCGAGGGCGGCACTCCGACTCCCGAACGTTCCGGTCCCCTGCGGGAGGTCGTTGGTGTCACCCTCTCGGACCGCGATGTCCTCGTAGGCGAGCTCGAGCTCGTCGGCGAGCAACTGGGAGAACGTCGTCCAGTGGCCCTGACCGTGGTCGTGGGTCCCGAGGTAGGCCGTCGCGCTCCCGTCGTCGTGGACCCGGACCCGGCTGGTCTCCCCCATCCCGGGGCTCGACCCGCTGTTCTCGACGAAGCAGGAGACGCCGATGCCCAGGTAGCGGCCGTCCTCGCGGAGCGCGGCCTGTCGCTCGCGGAGTTCCTCGTAGTCGGCGGCCTCGAGCGCGACGTCGAGGGCTCGCTCGTAGTCGCCGCTGTCGTAGACGCTCCCCACCACGGTCTCGTAGGGGAACGCGTCCGACGGGATCTGATTCCGGCGCCGGAGCTCGGTGGGATCCATCTCCACCTCGCGGGCCGCCTCGTCCATGAGCCGCTCGAGGAAGAAGATGACCTCGGGCCGGCCGGCCCCCCGGTAGGGGGCGATCGGTGTCGTCGTGGTGTAGGTGCCGATCATGTGGCCGTGGATCGCCGGGATGGTGTACTGCCCGGAGATCAGCGTCTCGAAGTTCCCCGTGAGCGACGGTGCGTGGACGTAGTAGGCCCCGACGGTGTTGTGCGCGGTCACGCGGAGGCCGCGGATGTCCCCGGTCGCGTCGAGGGCCAGTTCGCCGTCGATGTACCAGTCCCGCGACTGGTTGTCGGCGACGTGGACCTCGGTTCGGGTCGCCGTCCACTTGACCGGCTGGCCAAGCTGCATCGCACACCAGGCGGTGAACACCTCGTCCGGGTACGGACCACCCTTGATGCCGAATCCGCCACCCACCGAGGGCGAGATGACCCTGACGGCCTCTTCGCTGAGGCCGAGCGCAGCGGCGTAGCCCGGCCGGTCCCGATAGGGCATCTGCGAGGAGGCGGTGATCTGGAGCCCGTCCCCATCGGGCTCGACGAGTGCCGACCGGGGCTCCATCGGGTCGCCGATGAGCCGCTGGTTCCGCAGCTCGACGGAGGCTACGTGGGGCGCCTCGTCGAACGCGTCCGTGACCGCGTCGTCGTCGCCGAAGGTCCAGTCGAACGAGACGTTGTCGGGGGCCTCCTCGTGGACGGTGGGCGTGTCTTCGTCGGCCGCGTCGCGGGCGTCGGTGACAGCCCCCAACCGGTCGTACTCCACCTCGATCAGGTCCACCGCGTCGTGGGCAGTGTAGCGGTCCTCGGCCACGACGGCCGCGACGATCTCGCCCACGTACCGGGCGGTCTCGGTCGTGGCGAGGGGGCGGGGCGTCGTCACCGCCCCCTCGATCGTCGAGGGGGTCTCCAGCACTCCGGGGGCGTCGGAGGCCTCGATGTCTTCACCCGTGAAGACCGCGATCACGCCGTCGTGAGCCTCGGCTGTGCTCGTGTCGACGTCGAGCACGCGGGCGTGGGCGTACTGGCTGCGGAGGAACGCGACGTGGGCCATCCCGGGGACGGAGAAGTCGTCAGTGTACTGTGCCCGGCCAGTGATCAGCGCGGGGTCCTCACGGCGTCGGAGGCCGGTTCCGACGAGGTTCTCTCCCATGCCTCTCTCACTTGGTCGTGCCGAGTTAATGGTTCCCATCGGGACGCCCCCACGTGGGGCAGTGAAGGCCGTGCGGTCGACCGCCGTCGGAAGCCGATTCAGGCGAGAAACGTCAAGATCCAGAGCACGCCCATCCCGACCAGGAGCGTCCGGAGGATGTCCTCGGTGTACCAGGCCACGACCACGGCAATGGCACCGGCCAGGAGGCGGTGGTTCGCGGGCGAGAGCGCCAGACTCCCGTCCATGAAGACCACGTCCGGGACCACCAGCGCGGCGAGGACGGCGGGCGGGACCAGTCGGAGGAGTCGATCGACCTCGTCGGGGATGTCATCGGCCCACTGGAACAGCTGCATGAACGAGAGTCGGACCGCGAAGAGGCCGACGGTCACGGCCACGACGATCAGCCAGCGAAGCCCGCCATCGGTGGGCCCGATCATCTGCCAACCACCGCCTCGGCGATCCGGCCACCAGCCACACCCACGAGTGCTGCGACGATGAGGCCCAACCCGAACGGGAGGTCGAAGAACCCGACGGACCCGACGGCGGCGACGGCCCCCGCCGCGGCCGTCCATCGGTCCTCGACCGTCGAGAACAGGAGGGCCATGAAGATGAGCGGGACGGCGAAGCCCAGGCCGAGTTCGGGTGGCACGTCGACGGCGTAGACGCTCCCGACCGCCGTCGTGAGAATCCACGCCGACCAGAGCGGCACACCGACCCCGAGGTAGTACCACCGGCCGCTCACAGCCTCGTCCGCGTTGAGCCGCGCGACCGTCAGTGCGTAGGTCACCTCCAGAAGGAAGAACGAGAGGAGCCATCGCCATCGAGTCGAGAGCCGCTCGAAGTACGGCGCGATGGACGCGCTGTACATCGAGTACCGGAGGCCCACGACGAGCGCGGTCAGGACAATGACGACCGGTAGCGCGTCCTGGGCCCAGAGTTCCACGACCGCGAACTGCACGGTCCCCGCGAAGACCATCGTCGACATCGCCACGGCATCGACCGGCGGGAAGCCGGCCTCGACGGCAGCGATACCGAAGACGATGCCGAAGGAGCCAAAGGCCGGCAGGGCCGGGGCGACGTCCCGAAAGCCGGCGAGGAAGTCCGATCGAGCGGAGCCCATCCGTCGAAACCCGCAACCGGGGCTCGTTTCAAGCTACCGGTCGCGAAGCCGACGCTGACGACCGAACTGTACGATCGAAGGATCATCCCCGCGGCTGTCGAACGCGACGGGGTGGTCCGCTGACCCGTTCGCTAGCCTCCTGGATCGGCGACCTCGTTTACCGGTCGGGGAACCGCATCCGGAGCTCGATCTCGTTGGTGGCCTCGAGGAGGTCCTGCTTGATCTCCCCGAGACAGCGGTCCTTCGTGAGTCGATTCGCCGGCCCGGAGACGCTGACCGCAGCCTGGATCTCGTCTTCGTTGAGTACGGGCATCGCGAACCCACGCACTCCGGGCTCGGCCTCTTGGTCGCTGGTCGCGTACCCGCGTTCTCTGATCCGATCCAGTTCCTCGAAGAGCGCCTCCCGGTCTGTGAACGTGTCGGGGGTACGGCGTGGGAGGCCCCGCTCGGCGATGATCTCCTCGACGCGGCCGCGTGGGAGGTGGGCTAGGAGGAGCTTCCCCGCGGCGAGCGTGTGGAGGTGGGTGCGCTCGCCGACGACGGCATGCGTCTGGACCGCTCGCTCGCCCGACGCGTTATCGAGGTAGTACGCCCAACCGTGCTCCTCGACGACAATCCAGACGACCTCCGCGGTTTCAGCCGCCAGGTCCTCGATGACCGGGTGACCGACCTTGGCCACTGTGTATCGATCCTTTGCGGCCGTCCCGTACCGGTAGAACTCGAGGCCGAGGCGATACTGCCCGTCGTCGTTGACGACGAAGCCACTCTCCTCTAGGGTCGTCAGGTGGGTGTGGATCGTACTCTTCGCATATTCGAGACGCCCGCCGAGTTCCGCTAACGTCGCTCCGTCCGATTCCCGGACCTCACCGAGAATCTCGAACACCGTGTCGGACGTTTTGACCCGCCGGACGGAGTTTGACATGGTTTACCAATGGTATGGAGCGGACCGGGCAAAAGGGTTTCTGCCGCGCGCTGACAACCGTTGTGCGGTTCAACCGGAGGAGTGACGCCGGGACCCTCCCCGAGAGCCAGCGTCCACACGAGGCCTCGGCAAGATTGACCCATCCTTGCCAGACGAAAGTCCCTAGCCGGACTGGAGGATGTCCGCGACGGGTCGATCCGCCGGCGGGTTCAAGCGGCAGAGATCGGCCCGCCCGGCGGCGAGCGCGGTGTTCAAGTCGTCGGCGGTTTCGTGGTGACTACCCGAGAGTGTTGGCACACCGGTCTCGTTCCTGATCCAGTGGCTGTAGAGGCCCGAGTCCGCATCGATGTCCATGGGCCCGATCCGGAGTGGGCCCCCGGGCACCACGGTGATGAGGTCGCATCCAGCGTCCGCGAATGACCGCGTCGCCGTGACGGCCTCCTCCACCGGCAGGCCCTGTCCCCGTTCGTGGAACACGTCGATCGAAACCGAGAGGGGTTTGGTCGCCGGCCAGGTGTTCCGAACCGCCTCGACGACGGACGCCGTGAACTCCAGCCGCTCCTCTACGGCCGCGGTGTCCGCGTCTCGGGTCCTGGGTTCCCCCCCGACCGGGGACAGCGCCGAATCACCGCGCGCACTGAGGTCCAGGAAGTCGAATCCGGCGCGATCCGCCCGCTCGGCGGCCGCAGTAAATGCCGCACGAACCACCGCGGGATCGTCGGCGGTGGTAGTAGTGAGCCCGGCCCCGACCAGCGACTCGGACTCGGCACCCACCGCGTCGACAGTCTCCTGCCACGAAGCCACCTGGTCGTCGTCGTATAAGCCTGCCACCGCGGCATCGCTCGCGTCGGTCGCCGCGACGACCAGGGGTTCGACGAGGAGGAGCCCGGGGTCGCCCGCACCACCCTCTAGGACGGCGGACCGCGTCGCCTCATCTAGCGCCCCAGCATCGGTCGCCCTCGTGGGACGAACGGAGACGACGGCCCGGTTGTGGAGGGTGAGATCGCGGAGCGCGAGGGGCTGGTGCATCGGTGACCGGTGCGGGTCGCCCCCCGCCCGGTCGGCGAACCACCGGTCAACCCCTTCCACGAAGTCCGGATCCCGATCGCGGAGTCGGTCGTAGGACATGACGCCGGTCCGGACAAAATAGAGAAAGGCGAACTGGAGGGGGTCCATATCGGCGTAGCGTTTGATGTTCTCGAAGTGGACACGGCTGCGCTCGGCGGCAGTTTGGATCGCCTCGACGGCTGGCCGGCGCTCCGTCTCGTAGTGCTCGAGTGCGGTGGGCAGGTCGTCGGGGTGGGCGTCGAACGCGTTCGCGAGGGCGATGGCGTCTTCCAACGCGATGGTGGTCCCTGAGCCGACGGTGTAGTGCGCCGTGTGAGCAGCGTCGCCGAGGAGTACCACGTTCTCGTGCTGGAGCGTGCGATTGCGGACCGTCACGAAGCGGCGCCACTTGTCCTCCTTCGAACGGATCGAGTGGCCATCCAGGTATGGGGCGAAGACTCCTTCGAGGTAGTCGAGGTACTCCGACTCGGTGGCCGACTCGATGCCAGCGGCCTCGTACGTGGCGGGATCGCAGTCGACCGCGAAGGTGCTCGTGGTTCCGGGGTATGCGTGGGCTCGCCAGAAGCCGTCGTCGTTCTGAACGTAGATGTGGGTGAGTGCGTCGAAGGACCGGTCGGTTCCGAACCAGGCGAACGGGTCCCGACCGTCGATGAGCGTGGGTTCGAAGGCGTCGGCGAACGTCGATCGGGTGTCGCTCGGAAGGCCGTCTGCGCCGATCACCAGGTCGGATTCGGCTTTCAGCGCCGCGGGGTCGGCCGAGTGCTCGAAGTGCAGCTCAACCCCCCGCTCGGCGCAGTGGTCTTGGAGGATTTCTAGCAGCTTCGTCCGCTGGAGGCTCGAAAAGGTCTGGCCACCACACCGAATTCGGGTCCCCTGGTGGTAGATGTCGAAGGGGTCCCACTGGACGGCAGCGTCCCGGATGCTCTCGTAGGACGGCCGGTCGGTCTCCCGGAGAATCGGCGGCATCCGATTGGGGAGCACAATGCCCCAACCGTAGGTCACATCCGGTGGGTTCTGCTCGTACACCGTTACGTCCCAGTCGGGGTGACGCTCCTTGAGGAGGAGACTCGCATACAGCCCGCCTGGGCCACCGCCGACCAGGTTGACGTCCATTGGCTCACGGTGACCGGGGGACCGCCATGAAAGTTCGGTTTCCGCGGGGAGAGAGCGTTCGAAACGTCTCCTCAAAACCACCAGACTAGGCGGAGTCAGCCGGACATTGACCGCGGAGCAACTGGTGGACCCTCGGGTACAATCGCCCGCCCTCACTGTTCGTACGGTCAGTGGTGACCGTTAATGATATACGTGGCCCCGTTGCACACCTCAGCGGTTCGATATCATGGCACAGAGTAGTGGTTCTGGGTCGGTAGATTCGGGTGTGGCAACGTCGCGGACCTCGAGACGCGCCTTCCTCGGCGGGGCCGCGGTTGGCGCGACCGCATTGGCAGGGTGCTCAGGGGTCTTCGGTGGCAGCGAGAGCGGCGGCCCGGTGTCGATCGGGCTCGTGCTTCCCTACTCGGGGACGCTCTCGCTTCTCGGCCAGAACATCACCGAAGGACTGGAGCTCTACCTGGGCGAGATCGACGAGGAGATCGACGGCCGGGAGGTCGAGGTGACCCAGCGGGACAGCCAGGGTCGACCAGAGACGGGCGTGTCGGTGACCAGAGAGCTCCTGGAGCAGGAGGGTGTCGACTTCCTCGTCGGCCCGGTCTCGAGCGCCGTGGCGGGGGCGATGATGCCCGTCGTCCAGAACGAGGGGGACGCCACCTGGATTAACCCTAACGCCGGGAACGACGCACTCGTGCGTGACAACTGCTCGACCTACCACTTCCGTGTGGGCTGGAGCAACTGGCACAACTCGGCGCCGATGGGCCCCTGGGCCTACGAGAACGTCGCCGACAACGTCTACCTCACGTACTCCGACTACGCGGCTGGCCAACAGTATAAGTCGAACTTCGCGAACACGTTCAGCGAGGCCGGCGGTGAGATCGTCGGGGAAACCGCCGCACCGTTGGGAACGTCCGACTTCGCCCCCTACCTCCAGCAGGTCTCCGACAGCGGTGCCGATGCGATCTGGTCCTTCATCCCCGGCGCGGACGGGGTCAATTACATCGGTCAGCTCCACGAGTTCGGCATCGACGAGGAGATGCAGCAGATGGGGGCTGGCTTCCTGTTCACCCAACTCTCTCTGGCACCGCTGGGCGAGGCAGCGCTCGGGAAATACTCGATACTCCACTACACCTGGAATAAGGACACCGAACGGAACAACGCGTTCAAGGAGAGCTTCGCCAGCGAGTACGAGAAGCGCGCCAACGTCTTCGCCGTCTCGGGCTACGACTCGGCGCAAGCGATCGAGATGGCCGTGAGCGAGACGGGCGGCACGGCGCCCGACCCGATCGTAGACGTCCTCGAAGGGGCGACGATCGATAGCCCCCGTGGCGAGTTCACGATCGACGCCGACCGCCACGACCCCCACATGACGCTCGACATCCGGGAGGTCGTAGCAGGAGAGGGTGACGCGCCACCGGAGAACCGTGTCGTGGAGACCCTGGGTAAGCGAGAAGTCCCCTGGACCTGCGACTTCTGAGCGTCGGCGGACGAGCAACCCAGACGCCGACGCCCAACTTCGGCTAAGACCCGTTTCCCGGTACTCTGGCGGGCACCTCGTAACGACCGCGGTCTTGCCCGGATTCGACGACCACCGTGGGAAAGCGTGAAGGCGGTCGCCCCAGACTGGCGAATCGATATGCCGGGGACGCACAAGGCAGAGCATGTCAGGCTACGGGTCGAAGACATCGACGCAGCCGCGACGTTCTACGAGGACGTCTTCGGGCTTAGCGAGATTTCACGGGAGGACGGCGCCATCTACTTCGGTTGCGGGTTCGACGAGAACTACGACCTCGCTATCGAGGCTGGCGACCCCGGCGTCGAACACGTCGCTATTCGGGCAACCGGGGCCGACGAAGTCGACGCCCTCGAAGCGCGGCTCGAAGAGGAAGGGGTCGAGGCGACGAGAACCGACGGCGCCGAACCGGGGCAGGAAACAGGGGTGAGGTTCAGGCTGCCCAGCGAGATGGCCGTCGAAATCGTGACCGTCGAAGACAAGGCCTACAAGAGCGTCACCGGACCCGCGCTCCCGGACCGGGGCAACCTGGCACCGGTTGATTTCAACCACGTGTCGTTCCTCTCTCCATGCGTGAAGCGGGACGCCGAGTTCCTGCGGGACGTCCTCGACTTCAAGATCTCCGAGACGGTCCACGAGGACTGGAGCGGCGGGGCCTTCCTCCGGCGGGGCCCGATGCACCACGACATCGCGATCTTCGACATGCCGGGAACCCCCGAGGACCACGCGAGCTTCCACCACTCGGCGTTCACGCTCCGGGGGCTCGACCACTTGGTCGCACTCGTCGACGCGCTCGCGGCCGCTGGGACGCGGCTCGAGTTCGGGCTCGGCCGCCACCACGCCGGCGACAACATCTACGGCTACGTTCGAGCGCCGGACGGCCACCGCATCGAGCTCAACGTCCAGATGGCGGAGCTTGACGAGGATACGCCCACAAAGTCCGTGGACGACCTGGATACGGCCGTCTGGGCCTGGAAAGAGGACCCATCCCTGCCGGACTCGTTCGTCCACGGATCTGGGCTCGTCCGCTGACGGGCCGCTCTCCTCGCCCGACCCTAGAGACCTCGTTGCCCGACCAAGGATCGGTGTAGAGGTACCGGTACTTACGCCTGTCCGGTGACCCGGTCGAGCAAGGACGCGGGTGCGTCGGGAAGCGTTGGCCCGCTCCAGGCGACGTGCTGGTCGGGGCGGACGAGGACGGCGCCGGGGGCTTCGAACCCAGAGTACACGTCGACCGATGAGAGGTCGACGACGTCGAGCGGGACACCCCTGTCTGCCGCCGCCGTCTGGATCGGCGCCGGTTCGAGGTCCGGGGTCGTGAGCACGAGGGAGAAGCCAGGCCCCAGTTCGTCGTAGACAGACCGGTCCGTCCCCAGCCAGGCGTGGGGGAGCCGGACCCCTGGCTCGAAGGACGGCCGATACTCCATCGAGTCGGTGTGTGACAGGGGTTCACCGCCGTCGACGACAGGTGATCCATTATACCGGTAGCCGAGGACGAGGCCGAGACTGTAGAACTCGACCGACTTGGCCGCGCGTATGCGCTCGGCCGCACGATGGCGTGTGCCTTCATCGAGCGCGTCCGGGTCGTCGATGTACTCCGTCGCCAGGTCCGCCGGAGAAGTCTGCATGTTCTCCGCCGTCTTCTCGATGACTCGCTCGTGGACGGGTCGGCGTTCAGCGGCATAGCTGTCGAGTAGGCCGGGCCCACCCCATCCTCGGAGGACGGCGGCGAGCTTCCAGCCGAGGTCGACCGCGTCGGCCACACCGGTGTTGAACCCCAGGCCACCCCACGGCGGGTTCAGGCTGACCGCGTCGCCCGCGAGGAAGACGCGGCCCTCTCGATAGGCGTCGGCGATGAGCATCTTCGACCGCCATGGGTCTGTCGCCACCAGCTCGAAGTCGAGGGGTTCCCCCACCATCGCCTCGACGGTCGCAGCTGGGTCCGCCGCTTCGGGCTCGTTCACACCGACGGCGATGAGCCACCACCGCTCGTCGAGGTCCAGCCGGCCCATGAGCCCCGGTTGGTCGTTGTTCACGAGCCAGTAGTGGACCGCGTCGCCGTGGGGGTGCCACTCGGCGAGCCCGGGCGCCCGGATGACGATGCCGAGGTTCGACCGAGGGCTCCCCTCCCCCTCGAACTGTGCACCGATCTCGTCGCGGACGGTGCTCCCGGCTCCGTCACAGCCGAGCAGGTACTCGGCCGTGATCTCCCGGCGCCCGGTCCCGTCATCGTGGGAGACTGTCGCCGAGACGCCGTCCGTGGTCTGCGTCAGGGTGTCGAGCCGCCACCCCCATGCGGGGTCGACGCTCGGCGCCGATTCGACGGTCTCTCGGAGGACCTCCTCGACGAGGAACTGCGGAATCTGCTGGGCGCTCTCGGCAAACGTCTCTCGTCGGCCCGGTTCGAGCCCGAGAATCCCGTCGAATCGGGTGATCTCCTCGCCCGTCAAGGTAGTCGTGAACACGGCCTCCTGGGACCAGTCGACGGGTAGGTAGGCCGCCTCGCGAATGCGATCGGCGATCCCCAGCCGCCGGAAGTGTTCCATGGTCCGAACGTTCGTCGTCTTCGCTCGTGGTCGGCTGTGTGAGACGCTCGTCCGTGGCTCGAGCACGACACAGTCGACGCCGCGGGTCCCGAGCTCGACCGCGGCGGCGAGGCCAGTGGGGCCTCCACCGACGACGAGGACCTCGGTCTCGGCGGGTGGCGCAGCCATGGAACCGTCACCACCACCGGGCCGAATAGCGCCCCGCGCCGGGGGATCGGTTCGGCCCGTGCCGCATGGAATCGGGCGACGTCACGTCCATCGAAACCGGCCGATGGACGGCACTCGCAAATAGGTTGCGACACGCCGACGGTCGGGCAGCCGAACGGGAAAAGTAAAAGTCAGGTCCACCTAGTCGGCTAGCACGCGACTCCATGACACCCCCCCGACCCACGGCTGACATCGACGGTTATGTGCCGTTCCCCGACGAGCGGATCGATGCGTACTACACGGAGGGGTACTGGGAGGGCCGCCGACTCCACGACGTCCTCGACCAGGCCGCCACAGCACGCCCGGACGCGACGATGGCACTGACCGACGAAGGGCCGCGGAGCTACAGCGACATGGTCGAATCGACGGAACGTATCGCGTCCTACCTGCTCGGCGAGCTCGACCTCGAGCCCCTCGATCGAGTAGTCTTCCAGGTCACGAACCGGGTAGAGTTCATCGAGCTGTTCTTCGGTTGCGCCCGGGCGGGCGTCATCCCCGTCATGCTGCTACCCCGGCACCGGGAGGCCGAAGCGCGTCATATCGTCGAATTGGCCGACGCAAAGGCGTACTTCACACTAGCGGGGGCTGAGCACGCCCAGTTCGATTACGTCGGCCTCGTCGAGGACGTCTTCGAGGATTTCGACGACCTCGAGTACCGGGTGGGAATCGGCGGTGAAGCACCCGAGGATTGGATCGACTATGACGACCTCGTGGAGTCCGATTGGACCGAGGTCCACGGGGACGCATTGGACGCGGTCGAGGTCAATCCGTGCGACCCGGCAATCTTCCTCCTTTCCGGCGGCACGACCGGGATGCCGAAGGCCATCCCCCGGACCCACAACGATTACACGTTCCAATGGGAGCACACCGCGAAGGCGGCCGGCATGACCGAGGACTGGGTGACGATGAGCAGTGTACCGATCGGGCACAACGCCTCGATCGTCGCCGTGCTGGGTCCGGCGGTCCACGCGGGCGCGTCGTTCGTGCTCGAGCCGGTGTTGAAACCAGACCGGCTCGCCGACCGGATCGAGTCGGCCGGCGTCGAGTATACCTTCACCGTCCCGGCCCAGCTAGTCGACATCCTCGATCTCCCGGACATCGACGAACGTGATCTGTCGAGCCTCCGGGCCGTGATGAGCGGCGGGCAGAAGGTCCGCCCCCAGCTCGTCTACGACTTCGTCGAGCGCTGGGACCTCGAGTTCTACAACATCTTCGGGATGGCCGAAGGACCACTCATCTTCACCCGACCGGGCGATAGCGTCGACGTCCAGGCGAACACGGTGGGTACGCCCATTCACCCGGAGGCCGACGAGTTGCGGATCGTCGACGAGACCCGGGAGGAGACCGTCCCCACCGGCGACGCTGGCGAGCTCGCGGTCCGCGGTCCGGGCTACTTCACCGGGTACTTCCGGAACCCAGAGGAGAACGCCGAAAACTTCGACGAGGATGGGTGGTTCTACACCGAGGACGTCCTCGCCCGACGGGAGGACGGGAACTACGAGGTGTTCGGCCGGCTGAAGGACACGATCATCCGTGGCGGCGAGAACATCTTCGCTCCCGGGGTCGAGGACGAGATTATGGAGCACCCTTCAGTCGAGAACGTGGCCGTGGTCGGGATGCCGGACGAGCGCCTTGGCCAGCGCCCCTGTGCCTATGTCGAACTCGAGGATGGTGTCGATGCGCTCACCCTCGAGACGCTCGTCGACTTTCTCGACGATCGTGGCGTCGCCGTCTTCAAACGACCCGAGCGGCTCGAGCTGATCGAGGAACTCCCCAGGACCGAGGTCGGCAAGATCGAGAAAGTCGCACTGAAGGACGACATCACCACGACTTTGAAGCGGGAAGGCAGGCTCCCGGAAGAGTACTGAGCCCGGCCCCGAGTGCGGCCGGGGCGAGACAGGTTCAGTTCTGACCCGCCGAACCCGGTGCGAGTGGTTTCTACGGTCGATTCCGTCAGTTCGCGGGCTTCGCGACGAGGCAGACCGGGTTAGGCCTTGATCTCAGGAGGCTGCCACCAGCGGTCGATGCCCAAGTCCTCAACGACGACACCCGCGCAGTTGTACCCCGGCGCGCCAGAGATACTCCCGCCCGGGTGGACCGGTGCCCCGGACATGTAGAGCCCATCGATCGGGCCGCTGTAGTCCGGCCGCTTCTCCATCAGCTGGTCGGGCGCATAGTTGCCGCCACTCCGGCTCCCGCGGAGCATGTTCTGGTGGGTCCGCGGGATGTCGAGTGGCGAATACGCGTACTTTTCGATGATGTTGTCGTCGTTGACGTTCGGCGCGTAGTTGGCGAACTGATCGATACACGTCTCCATGTACTCGTCTTTGATCTCGTCCCAGTACTCCGGGCCGCGGCCCTCGGGGTTCCACGGCGCGTAGGCCCAGAGGTACACCGTGTGCTTCCCGGACGGGGCCTGGGTCGGGTCGAGGACGGTCACGGCACCGGTGCTCATCAGGGGTTCCTCCGGGATTTTGTTGGTCTTGACGACCTCGGAGAAGTCGTGAAGCGCGTCGAGCGTCTCGCCTCCGATGATGTACTTCACCGACCGACCGATGTCCGGGTTGTGCGCCGCCGAGCTGAACTTCGGCCGCTCTTCGAGGGCCAGGTGGACGCTGAAGAGCGGGCCCTCCATGAGCTCGTACTCCTCCTCGATTTCGGTGACGAAGGACTCCGAGAGGTGGTCGGGCTCGACCATGTCGAGGTAGGTCTGGGGGTAGTGGACGTTGGAGACGACGACGTCGGCGGTGGCCGAGGTTCCATCGGCAAACGTGACGCCGGTCACCGCGCCGTCGGCGACATCGATCGAGTCGACCTCGTGGCCGGTGTGAATCTCTCCGCCCGCGGCCTCGAAGTTGTTCGCCATGGCTTGGGCGTAGGTGTTCGACCCGCCTCGAGAGATGGAAGCGTTGTGCCAGCCGTTGAAGCCGCGGACCAGTGACCCGTCGATGCCGTCTTCGAAGGGGTGGGCGCCGGTCTGCTTGACGATCTCCGCGTGGAGCGCCCTGACGTGGGGGTTCTCGAACTCCTCCGTGATGACGTCCGCCGGCGGGCGTTCACAGAGGTCCAGGTACTCCTGGCCGAGCTCAGAGCCCGCCAACCGATCGCGCCGCTCGGCCAACGACTCCGGCGGGTTGTACCATTCGGGGCGCTGGAACCGATAGGCCATGCGGTTCCACTTCTGGTAGAGTTCCTCGTACCGCTCGGCGTCCTGTTCCGAGAACTCGGCGATCGCCCGCCGGGTCATGTTCGGATCCTCGTAGAGGACGACGACGCGGTCGTCGCTCAACGGCAGCGTGGTCTTGACGACCGGGTCGATCAACTGGGCCCCGTATCGCTCGAGCCGCAGGTCCTTATGGACAGGCGACTGGCGCATGTTCAGGAAGTTGATCGAGTGGTTGTTCCTGAGGAACTCGGGGTTCTCATCGAACGGCTCGGTGTAGAGGCCGCCCCCGACCTCGTCATTGGCCTCGAAGATGCCGACGTCGAGTCCGGATCGCGCGAGGTAACAGGCCGCGACGAGACCGTTGTGTCCCGCACCGATCACCGCAACATCGTAACTACTCATTTCCGACTTGCGAGTGAACCCGTCGGCACAAATAGCTACTGCACGAGCGGGATTCCGGCCGCGAAGCGAGCGTTCGGTATCGCCGAATATACCGCTGCAGCAGCCTCGCCCAAACTCCGGTCGCGGTCTCGACTACCAGATGTCGACCACTGTGTCGAGGGATTCGTCGATTCGAGGGGTTGAAGTGCCCGTCGAGTGCGGTTGAGACCATTCGACGAGGCCATAATGTCCACGCATACCATGATAGGAATTACAGACATATCATTGTAAATCCCGTTCGGCGTCACCGACTGCCAGTGGTCGGGGATCCAAACGGACCCCCCACCCATCGGGGCGATCTGACGCCGGCGTATCGGCTCCGATACAATTATGCCCGGCCCGTCAGTCGGTCAGCCCATGTCAGAGGCCCTCAAGGAGCAGCTCGTCACCGCGAATCGGATCGTCGCGAACCAGGGGATCATCAGCGGATTCGGCCACGTCAGTGTCCGGGACCCCGAGACGGACACGATGTACCTCTCCCGCTCGCTGAGCCCGGCGTTCGTCACCGAGGACGACATTCTCGAGCTCACCCTCGACGGAGAGATCATCGACGACGACCGCAGCACCTACCTGGAGAACGTGATCCACCGGGCCATCTATCGCGCTCGGCCGGACGTCAACGCCGTCGTCCACCATCACGCCCCGTCGATCATTCCGTTCGCCATCACCGACGTCGACATCCGGCCGGCCTACCACCAGGGGATGCTGTTTCACGGCGGTGTTCCGAAGTTCGATGACTACGATCCGGACTACGGCTGGCTCATCGTGACCGAGGGCGAGGGCGACCGGATGGCGGCGAACCTGGGTGAGAACCGCGCCCAGCTCCTCGAGGGGCACGGCGCGAACAACGTGGGGGCGAACCTCAAGGAGGCCATCGTGACGACCTACCACTTCGTGATGAACGCCCAGTACCAGATCGCCGGCATGGGCGTCGGCGACATCACCTTCGAGGCCGACGACGAGGAGATGGTCCAGAAGACGGTGGACGAGGTTATGCTCTCGGACCTGGCCGTCGACCGGCTCTGGGATTACCTGACACGCCGACTCCCGGACCGGTAGCCCTCAGACCGACGCGGCGACCTCGACGTCGTCCAGGTTGGCCAACTGCTCCCGAGCGTCGACCGGGTCCCACCACGGCTCCATCCCGAGCTCCTCGTGGATGACCTTCGCCGCGATGTAGCCGGGGGCACCGTTGATCGCGCCGCCAGGGTGGGTCGCCGAGCCACAGAGGAAGAGCCCGTCGATGGGCGACCGGTAGCCGATGTGGTTGTGGAGGGTCTGGTCCTCGTGGAAGGCACCCATGAAGATGTCGCCCTGGACCATGTTGGGGACGCTCTTGACGATCTGGCGCGGCGAGTATGTGTAGGAGTGGACGACGTTCTCCTCGGTCATATTCGGCGCGTACTCGCTCCACTTCCCGAGGACGTTGTCGCGGCAACGCTCCGCCTCGGTCCGCCAGTTCTCCGGGTCACCGTGGACGTCGTACGGGGCGACCTGCCAGGCGTAGGCAGTGTGCTTGCCGTCGGGGGCTTGTGTGTGGTCGAACGTGGTCAGCGCTCCACCGCCGAAGGCGGTCTCCTCGGGCATCGTCTTGTCCACGACGGCGTCGTGGGCGCCCCGGATGTCCTCGAGGGACTCCATCCCGAGGTTGTACTTGAGCGCGTTGTTCATCTCCGGGACGGCCTCGGCGGCCTCGTAGTCCGGGGCCTCCTCCAAGGCGAAGTGAGTCCCCATGAGCGACCACTCGGTGTACTCGAATGACTCGAGCTTCGACGCCATCGACTCGGGGAGCCGGTCCCGGCCGACGAACCGGTCGTAAGTCTGGTGGACGTCGACGCCGCTGGCGACGAACTGGCGCGCGCCGAAGGAGGTGCCGTCGGCCAACGTGACGCCGACGGCGCGACCGTCCTCGACGTCGATGGAGTCGACCTCGCAGTTCGTGAACACCGAGCCACCGTGCTGCTGGATCACCTGTTGGAGTCCCAGGGCGAGCATCTGGCTGCCGCCGCGGGCGATCTGGTAGGTGTGCTTGCCGTTGAAACACCGGGTGATCCCGCCCTTGTGGCTCGGGTTGTCCACGCCCTCGCCGGGCTCGCCGAAGATGGCGAGCTTGAACAGGAAGAGCGTCTTCAGCCGCTCGGACTCGTACCACTCGTCGACGAGGTCGAAGGCGGAGGTCGTCGTCCACCGAAGGAACTCCCGGCCCAGCTCGGTGGACTCTAGGAGGTCCCGGCGCTCGTCCGGGGGCAGCGGCTCGTCGTAGCGTTCGGCGAGGTAGATGTGGCCAGTGAGCTGCTCGGCCACCCGACTCTGCCGGTCGTACTGGTCGGCGTCGGCCTCGGAGAACTCCGAGATGATCTCGACGGTCCGCTCGCGATCCCGGGAGAGCACGATGCCGGACCCGTCGCTGTGGGGCTGGGCGAACTCGTGCTCCGGGCGGATGTACTCGACGCCGGCCGACTCGAGGTCGAGGTCCGAGTACCAGGGAGTGTGGGGAACGTGGAAGTGGTTGATCGAGTGGAGGTTGAACCGGAACCCCTCGCCGGAGGTGTCGATGGTCGATAAGCCCCCGCCGACCGTGTGACTCCGTTCGAGGACCGCGACGTCCAGGCCGGCCTTCGCCATGTAGGCTGCGCAGACCAGGGATTGGTGGCCGCCGCCGATGAACACGCCGTCGAATTCACTACCGGGTGCCATGGCGATACCTGGGTCCGGCCCCGCCATAATGATTTGCCCCCGGTCTGGAACCGTCGCCGTCGCGGGTCGCCCGCGGATCGGTGGCCGTCACTCCTTGGGCTCGCCGTGCATCCGCCGCGTCCGGGCCGCGGGATCATCCAACTCCGCCTTGAACGCCTCGTCCGAGACGCCCTTCGACGCGTCGTACGTCTCCCGGTGGAGCTTCTCCTCGAGCGGTTCCCGCCACATGTTCTGGCCCGCCTCCCCGTCGGGCACCCCGAGCGGGACGACGTTGTGGACGGTCATGTGGTCGGGGACATCGAGCAGCGCTTTGATCTCGTCCTCGTGCTTCCGATGGACGGAGACGTGGACGGTGCCGAGGCCGAGCGCCTTCGCCGCGAGGTGGATGTTCTGCATGCAGCAGCCGATGCTCTCGTGATAGATGTCGGTCACGAGGTCCCACTCGCCGGGGTGCCACTTCGGGGTCTCGGGGTACCAGTTCCGCGCGCGCCAGTCGCCGAGCACGACGATCGCCACCGGAACCTGATCGAGGTAGACACGGCCGTGGGAGGGGAAGTCCTCGTCGACGCTTCGCACCCAATCCCGCTGCTTGCGGAGGAGGTCGGCCAGGTCGTCCAGCCGGGCTCGGTCGCGGATGACGACGAACTCCCACGGCTGGGAATTGTGCCCCGACGGCGCCCAGCGCGCCGCGTCGAGGACGGCTTCGACGTCCGCCTCGGTCACCTCGTCGTCGGGGCCAGCGTAGTCGTACACCATGCGCCGATTCCGGATCACGTCGAAGAGTTGATCGTACGAACATGACTCCGGTGCCCAGGGGCGCGCGTCTCGGTCCGGCATGCCTTCCCGTTGGGCCATCGGCAAGTTAACCCTGCCCCCGGGGGCTCGCCTGGTTCAACTAGGTTTATGCGACCGTATGGAGTCGGAACGGGCATGGGATCAGAGCGTTTGGAAGACGTCGTTCGATCGGCCGAGAACCTCGCGCGGTCGTTCCGGGAGCGGGACATCGCGAAGGGCGATACGCACTTCTCCGTCTACCAGGACGAGTACACGAACTGGATCGACGAGCAGCTGGCCTGGCGGGAAAGCTGCATCCTGATGGACCAGTCCTACCACCTGGCGAACTTCTACATCGAGGGACCGGACGCCCTGAAACTCAACGCCGACCTCGGCATCCACGATTTCGAATCGCTCGAATCGATCGACCCGCCGGTCGCGAAGTCCCACCCGATCCCGAACCCCGACGGCTACCTCATCGGCGATCCGATCCTCTTCTACCTCGGCGAGGAGGAGGTCGTCGTGACGGGGAACCGAGGGCTGGGCCAGAAGTGGATCCAGTATCACGCGGAGACGGGGGACTACGACGCGGAGGTCGTCGACATCTACAGCCCGTATCGCGACGATCCCCCCCTCGAATACCGCTACGAGGTCCAAGGGCCGAACGCGATCGAGGTCCTCGCGGACGTCTTCGACGGGCCCGTCCCGGACATCGGGTTCTTCGAGATGGACACGGCCTCGATCAACGGCCACGAGGTCAACGTACTGGGCCACGGCATGGCCAGCTCGGCGGGCATGGAGTTCTTCGGCCCCTACGAGCATCACGACGAAGTCAAGGAGATCATCCACGAGGCCGGCGAGGGTCACGACCTCCGGGAGATGGGCGGGAAGGCGTACAAGACCGCCGCGGTCACGTCGGGATGGCTTCCACCCGGCCTTCCGGCGGTCTACGATCACGACGAGATGCGGGGGTATCGGGAGTGGCTTGGCGCCGAGCACGTCGAGGCGAACTGGTCCCTCGGCGGCAGTTTCGCGTCCGACGACATCACGGACTACTACCTCGACCTGGTGGAGCTGGGGTACGGCCGCCTCATCGACTTCGAGCACGACTTCGTCGGCCGGGAAGCCCTGGCGGCGCGGGTCGACGACCCGCCCCGCAGGAAGGTGACCTTCCTCTGGGACGACGAGGACACCACCGACGTCTTCGCCTCGATGTTCCGGGAGGAGCGGCACAAGTTCCCGGTGTTCCCCGACCTGTTCCAGCAGTGGAACCTGGGCCAGTTCGACCGCATCGAGGTCGACGGCGAGCGGGTCGGGCTCTCGCTGTATGGCTGCTACGATGCGAACGTTCGGGGCGTGCTGTCCCTCGGGGTGGTGGCGCCGGAGTACGCCGAACCGGGAACCGAGGTGACCCTCGTGTGGGGCGAGGAAGAGTCGCCCAAGCGGAACGTCGAAGACCACCTCGAAAAGGAGATCAACGCGACCGTCGCCGAGGCGCCGTACAGCAGATACCGCGAAGACCTGTAGGCAGGTCCTCGCCTGCCCCGTAGCACTAACCGCCGGCCGTCGATTGCGCGTCCGCCAGGGCGGTATCCAAAACACATAAGTCCATTTGATTGGAAGGTCTCGACGGACCATGACAGACTATGGCAGACGGCGATTCATCAAAGCGTCCGCTGCGGGCGCAGCTGGGATCAGCGCGGGGATCGCAGGGTGCTCCGGGGGCGGCGGAGGCGGCGACGGGGGCTCGACGCCCGCGCCGACGGAGTCCGGCGATGGGGACTCCTCGACGCCGATGCAGACCGAGGAGGAGTTGACTCCGGTCAACCTCGCGGCAGCCCACTACCCGACGCTCACGGCGTCGACGACGACGCTCGTCGCCGAGGACCAGGGCTTCTTCGAAGACCATGGCCTCACGAACAACGAGGTAACCTCGTTCTCCGGCGGTGGTACGACGGTGCGCGGCGTGGTCACCGGCGGTCTCGACGCTGGCAAGGGCGCCCTCGCCGCCGTGGTGAACGCCTATCTCGCCGGGGCGCCGGTACACCTCACCGGTATGATGATGGCGGGGAACACGTTGGAGTTCCAGACGCTGCCGGACAACGACGAACTGGAGCAGATTCAAGACGTCGCCGGCCGGCGCGTCGCGGTCACCAACCCCGGATCGTCGACTCACGCCACCCTCGTCCGATCGCTCCAGAACGCCGACGACATCGCCGTCGAAGACGTCGAGATCGTCTTCGCGGGCGGGCTCGGCGAGGCGTTCACGGCCCTTGAGGAGGGGAACGTGGACGCGGCGCTGAACGTCATGCCGATCTCCTTCCAGATGTTGGACGCGGGCAATCGCAAGCGCCTGTGGACCGGCTGGGAGATGGCCCCCAACATCACCGAGCACGTGATGCTCATGGGCCAGCGGCTCCTGACCGAACAGACCGAGGTGGCGCAGGGGATCGTCCGGGCTCACGTCGACGCGATGGAGTACATGCGGAACAACCCCGAGGACTCCGCCCGCACCTGGGCGGCGGCGACGGATTGGTCGGAGGACCTCGCGATCCGGTCGATGGAGGCGGCGGGCGCCGACATGTGGCGGCCCGAACTCACCGAGGACATCGTGACGACCACCGCCGAGATCCTCAAGACGATCGGCGTGCTCGACGAGGGGACGGAGATCCCCTATGCCGACATCGTCGATCAGTCGGCGCTCCCCGAAGAGAACCAGCTCGACTGGGTGTAGGCTCCACCAATTCTGCCGGGTTTCTTCGGTTCTTGACTTCGTCAATGAGCGGTGCGTTCTGGCCCGGTAGGGCGACGCTTCTCCGGCCGGCAGCCCCGACCACCGACAGGATTTACTCGGTCGGTCATGTCGTCGCCTCATGGGCGATCAGAGCCTCAACGACGCACTGGACAACGCGGACAGCCCCGTGGAGATGCTCCGCTCGGCGGGCGGTCACTGGACCTGGCCGCGGGAAGTCCAGCGTGAGTACACGAACTGGATCGAGGAATCGGTGGCCTGCCGGAAGACGTGCGTGCTCGCCGACCTCTCTCACCACCAGATGGACCAGGTCATCGAGGGGCCCGACGCGCTTGCGCTGCTTACCCGGCTCTGCGTCAACAGCTTCGAGGGGTTCACCGTGGGCAAGGCCAAGCAAGCCGTGATGTGCAACAGTGACGGGAAGTTCATCGGCGACGGGGTGCTCCAGCGGATCGGCGAGGAGCGGTTCGTGATGAGCGGGAAGGTCCCGCCGGCCCACTGGCTCGAGTACAACGCCGAGGTGGGCGACTACGACGTGGAGAGCCAAATCCACCCCCGGACCGACGCCGACCACTCGCCCCACTTCTTCACCTACCAGGTGCAGGGCCCGAAGGCCCTCGACGTCATGGCCGAGGTGACGGACGACCCGCTCCAGGAGGTCCCGTTCTTCAACTTCACCGAGGTCACCATCGCCGGCACCACGATGCGGGCGCTCCGGCACGGCATGGCGGGCGAGCGGGGCTTCGAGCTCCAGGGACCCTACGAGGACGGCGAGGTCGTGAAGGAGGCCATCCTCGAGGCGGGGCGCGCCCACGGCATTCGTCGGCTGGGGACCCGTGCCTACGAACCGCTCAGCGTTCCCCTGGGATGGGTCACGACCTACGTCCTCCCGATCTACGACGGCGAGGAGATGGACGGGTTCCGGGAGTGGCTCGACGCCGATAGCTACGAGGGCAGCTACTCGATCGGCGGCAGTTACGCCTCGGATGACATCACGGACTACTACATGAGTCCGGTTGACCTCGGCTACGACCACGTCATCAGCTTCGACCACGACTTCGTCGGGCGTACGGCCCTAGAGGCTGAGGTCGAGGACCCGGCACGCACCAGGGTCACGCTGGTCTGGAACGCTGATGACTTCGTCGAGACGTACGACTCGCTGTTCCGCGAGGGGACGCCGAAGAAGTTCGTCGACCTGCCGCGTGATCGCTGGGGCGCACAGTACGACCAAGTGCTCGTCGAGGACGACCTCGTCGGGTTCTCGAAGAGCTTCGCCTATTCCTACCCAGACCGAGCGATGCTCTCGATTTGCAGCATCGATCGCGAGTACAGTGAGCCGGGAACCGAGGTCACACTCCTGTGGGGAGAGGACGACGACCGCGCGCCGAACCCGTTGGTGGAGCCCCACGAGCAGACGGAGATCCGGGCGACGGTGGCGCCGTCGCCGTACGTGGACGACAAGCGCTGAGCACGCGCCGCTGCGTGCGCTCGAAGGAATCGGTTGGAGCAGGACGGTCAGCGGGGTCGGCGAATCGTCTGGGCGGCGCTGCCGTGGTCGTGGCTGGGACGCGCGCCGACGGAAAGAGGAAAAGAAGGCGCCGTTCCGCGGGAGTCGGATGCCTTAGACGCTACACATCGCCGGACCGATAACGTCCGGATAGCGGGTCAGCACTTCCCGGGTCGGGCTGTCGGTAATCTGGTACCCGATGCAGTTGAGCCGAGTCTGGTGATCCTCCTCGCGGTAGGTCAGCTCGCCCATCGGTGAGGCGAAGGTCATCCCAGCCATGGCGTCGACCACGTCGTCCGGGGCTCGAGAGCCGGCCGCCTCCATCCCTTGAGCGAGGGAGTAGACCATGTTGAACCCGGAGGCGGCGATGTCGTTCGGCGGGAGATCGTCCCAGTTCGAGGTGTAGAGGTCCTTGAACGTGTTGTTCATGTCGTTGTCCCGGCTCTCGTCGTACCAATGGACACCATACCAGCCGTTGGCGGCCTCGCCGGTCGCGGCCAGCGGCAGGGGTGACGTCGTGTCGCCGAGCAGGCACATCACCTTCTCGTCCGATAGGCCGAACTCTTCCGCCTGGTTGATCACCTGGACCGCGGCCTGACCAGGCATGAAGCCCGAGACGACCTCAGCCTCGGAGTTGCTCACTTCGGTGAGGTAGGGGGCCAGGTCCGTCTCGCCCTGGGGGACCATCGTCGAACCCACAACTTCGCCACCCTGCTCCTCGAAGAGTTCGGTGACCATGTCCCGGCCGGTCTGGCCGGCCTCGTAGTCGAGGCCGATGAAGTGGAGCTGAGACGTGTCTGCGCTGACGTGGTTGCCGAGCTCGTTGGCGATGAAGTCGGCGTGCGGCAGGGCCTGCTGCCGCATGCTCGCCCACGGGTAGAACGCGTACCGGGTGCAATACTGTTCGACCTCCCGCGCGGTCGGTGTCCCGACTTGCGCGAAAGTGTGGGGGATCTGGGCGTCGTTCTTGATGTACGGGATCACTCCGATCCCACTCGCGCTGCTCGCGAGGCCGGCGAGCGCGTCGACCTCCTCTTGCTGGACGAGCTCCCGGGTAATCTGGAGCGCGGTCGACGGGTTGGTCTCGCTGTCGCGGAAGATGATCTCGAGGTCGTTCCCGAGGACCTCCTCCCCGACATGTTCGAGCGCAAGTTCGGCGCCCCGACGGTCTTCCTGGCCAACGAGGGCCAGAGGCCCCGACAGCGGCAAGACGGTGCCGATCTTGACTGGGCCGCCGCCCCCGGCCCCACCGAAGACACCGGAACATCCGGCGAGTGCGGTCGCACCGGCGACGCCAAGCCCCTTAAGAGCCACTCTGCGGCTGATACCCTGTGACATGGGTGACGAATACAAGCAGACAACCGTATATAATGCTACCGTCTCTCCCGTTCCGGTCGAAGCGAAACGCCCATCGGAAGCATTGATTAGGCCCCACGACGACCCGAAGACGATGGCACCTGCAGAGGAGATAGTGGACCGTAGCGACTACGTACCGATGTTCTCCCAGGACGAGCGTGACCGACGGTGGGCCCTCGTGCGGGAGCGTATGCGTCAGCGGGGCATCGACGCGTTGGTGATCTGGGGTACCGACCGGTCCTGGGGCATGGCCCGGGCCAACCTCCGCTACCTGACCCAGATCGCTGGGCAGGTTGACGCGGTCGGGCTCTTCCCGATCTCCGGGGAGCCCGTTGTCTGGAGCGAGATTCCCCACATGCAGAAGCCCTACAACGTCTGGCCCGCCTACCAGGATTGGGTCACGGACTCCCGGTTGTTCTCGGGCATGGGGCCGATCGTCGACGAGATCAAGGAACGCGGGCTCGACGCCGGGCAGATCGGCGTGGTCGGCTTCGCGAGCATGCTCTCGCAGTTCAACGTCCCGTACGACCAGTTCACCGACCTCGAGACGGGGCTCGACCACGCGGAGCTGATCGACTGCACCGACCTGGTCGAGCAGGTCCGGCTCATCAAGAGCGACGAGGAGATCGAGATGCTCCGGCAGGCCGGGGAGATCGCCCACGCCATGTGCCAGGCGCTGCTGGAGGCGGAGCCCGGCCAGCAGGAGTGTGAGGTCTACGCCGACATGATCTACGAGCAGATCGCCCGTGGCGGCGAGTCCTACGTCTTCAACCTGCTCGACTCCGGGAACCCGACCGACCCGAACTACGAGCACCTCCTCCACGGCAAAGGCCAACCTCTCTCGCCCTCACACCGGACCCTCGCCGATGGCGACATCGTGATCACCGAGTTCCACGCCAACTGGGGCGGCAACCTGGTCGCGGCGGAGCAGTCCGTCGCGCTCGGGAGCGCCCCGCCGGAGCTCCAGGACGTCCACGAGGTCTGCCTCGAGTGCCAACGGGCGGCCGAGGACGTCCTCACACCCGGCACGCGGCTCGAGGACGTCTGGGAGGCGATCCGGGCGCCCGCGCGGGAAGCTGACATGGACTTCGTCGAGCTCGGGTTCCACGGCCACGGGCTCGGTTCCCCCGAGTTCCCATCCGCAGTGTATCCACAGGAGCCGAACGAGACCTACCCCGACGGCGTCGAATGGCACCTCCTCTCTGGGCGTGACCTCGAGGACATGCGGGTCAGGGAGGGGATGGTGTTTGGGACGAACATCGACGTTCACGACCCGAACTGGCGGGACGACGTCGGCCTCCAGTTCGGCGACACGCTGGTCGTCACGGACGGAAAACCGGAGCCGCTCATCGACACGCCGACCCAGTTCATCGTCTGAGACGCCGGCTGAGTGCCAGCGGTTCGCTGGTCCCCTGCGTGGTCAGTTGCCGGTCGAAGCCTCGCCGCGGAGGTGCTCGTCGAGGAACTCCACGGTCCGAGGCCACGATTCCTCGGCGGCCGACTCGACGTAGAGCTCCTCGTAGGTGTCGTTCGTGAACGCGTGGCCCGCGCCCTCGTACTCGTAGAGCTCGTAGGGCGTGCCCGCCTCGTCGTAGGCCTCGAGGATGCGGTCGAGCTCGTACCGCGGCGTTACGACGTCCTCGGTCCCGTAGTGGAATAGGGTAGGGAGGTCGATGAGCGCGAGCTCCTCGTCGTCGGGGTACATGCTCGGGAAGTACGCGACCATGGCGTCGAAGTCGCCCCGGCCTGCCGCCAGGAGCGCCACCCCGCCGCCCATGCAGTACCCCATCAGGCCGACGCCGGCATCGGTGTCGACGAAGGGCAGGCTACGGAGGTAGGGCACCCCAGCAGTCGCGGCGTCCGCCGCCCAGTCGGTGTCGAGTGACGTTTTCAGCCGGGCCGCGGTCTCCTCCTCCGTCGCGACGGTACCGTCGTAAAGGTCGGGGACGAGCACCACGTAGCCCTCGGCGGCCAGCCGCCGACTGAGGGCCCGGAAGTGTGGGTCGAGCCCCCACCACTCGTGGAGCACAACGACGGCCGGCCAGGGCCCGGGGTCAGAGGGCCGACTCAGGTACCCATCCGCGGCCGTGTCGTCGTCCTCGTAGAACGCGTGCATCGAGATTGTCGTGTGGCTCATCGTCGGATATCCCGGCGGGTCGTTGTGGCGGCTGGGGCCTAACTGTTTCTGGTCCGGCCCTCATCGGCGGCGCGGCGCGGTCGACGCCTAGGATGGGCTTTTCACGGTCGCCGTCGAACCCTAACTATGCCCCTAGAGGACGCCTACGTTCCGGACGTGATTCCAACCGCCGACGTCGAGTACTTCGAGAAGGGCGGCTTCGGTGGTCGGCTCGGCTGGGGGGAGACGCCCGCCCTCCTCGTCGTCGACCTGACCGAGGAGTTCACGAGCGGTGAGTTCTCGCTCGGGCGGTCGGACGTCGGGGACGCGGTGGTCGAGGCCACCGCGCGTCTGCTCGAGGCCGCAAGGGAGGCGGGCCTCCCTGTCTTCTTCACGAAGCCAGACGGCGACCTACCCCCGGCGTACCCCGGCACAGCCAAGGAACCGGATGGCGGCGATCGGGCCGCCGAACGCCAGCAGGCGAACGTGATCCGCGAGGAGATCGCCCCGCGGGACGACGAGCGCGTGATCGAGAAGCCCCGAGCGAGCGCCTTTTTCGACACCCACCTCGCGAGCGAGCTCCACCACCACGGCGTCGACACCGCGATCGTCACCGGGATGACGACGAGTGGTTGCATCCGGGCCAGCGTGGTCGACGCCTACTCGTCGAACGTCCGACCGATCGTCCCGATCGAGTGCGTCGGCGATCGCTCCACGGTCTCCCACGAGGTGTCGCTGTTCGACATGGACATGAAGTACGCCGACGTCACGCCCATGAGCGACGTCGTGTCCGAGATTCGCGGTACCGCGGTGTCGGTCGAGGATCGCTCGGGCAGTCGCTGACGGCGCGACGATTCGGCGGCGCCGGGGCGGGCCACCGGAACCCGTACGTTTTCATCGATCCGGCCCCTCTGGCAGGGCATGTCGTCGGACGACGCCGCAGCACCCGAGAGCGCCCCGGATGAAGCGGCAGAGACAACCCTCGATGCCTTTGTCACGTTGGCAGAGCGGCGAAAGAGCATCCGCGGATTCCTCGACGAACCGGTGGAAGACGAGGTCCTCCACCGGGTCCTCGAGGCGGCCAACAACGCCCCGTCGGCAGCGAACTCACAGCCGTGGGAGTTCGTCGTGGTCCGCGATCAGGCCCAGCGCGAGCGCATCGGCGAGGCGTTCCGACAGGAGCTCGAGTACAAGAAGGACGCGGCAGATCCTGAGTTCCCCGCACTCGGATACACTGGGTTCGCCAACGCGCCCGTCACCATCGTCCTGGTGGGCGACACGCGGTACCAACAGTGGTGGCCCCACCTCCTCGATGGCTCCCGGGAAAAGATGTTCCAGCACAGCATCGCCGCCGCGATGATGAGCCTCCAGCTCGCGGCGGCGGCCGCGGGTCTGGGGACCGTTTGGAACACCACCCGCCGACCAACGCAGTCCCGCCTGCGCGAGATCCTTGACCTCCCGGATTACTGTCGGGCCGTTCTCGTCACCCCCCTCGGCTACCCGACGCCAGAGCAACAAGAGAAGTCCCGGGCGAAGATCCCCGTCGAGTACAAGATCCACGAGGACACGCTGGACCGGGACCGCCTCCCCACGATCGAGGAAATCGCCGAGGGTAAGACCAAGGACAACTGGCTCCCGCGCACGTACCACGGCGCGACCGCTACGCACGCTCGGTCCCGGGAACGTTAGGCTAGCCGCCAGCCGGCCGGAGGCGGTGTGGAACGCCGGCCCGTCACTCCTCGGGCTCGATCAGGATCGCACCGGTCGGGCAGTTCGCAGCCGTCGAGACCAGCAGTTCCTCCCCATCGGGCATCGACCGCCAGGTCTCGTCGTCGTAGACGTAGGCCCGACCGCGGTGGTCGGGGATGCGGAACACCTCGCCGAACATGTCCGGGCAGAGGCCACAGCCGATGCACTGTACCTGATCGACCCGTGGCTCGTAGTCCGCCATGGCTGTGGGGTTCCGGTCGGCGATAATAAGGGTTCCGGGGGGTGCTCCAACAGGCGAGGGCCACCACGTGTTCACCCGGGGAGAGTCACTCGGTCGCGGCCGCCGAGGTGAGGTGGCCTCGGGCCAGCCGGCTGCTCAGTCTTCCGTGAGGATCCCCACGAAGGCGATACCGACGACGCCGACGGCCGCGAACGCGAGGAACGTCTGACCCCAGGTCAACGCCTCGACGAGGATCCCGCCGACGATCGGCGCCGAGAGTGACCCGGTAAACGAGATCATGACGAGGACCGTGAGGCTCGTCCCCTCCGTCCCCGGAGCGGCGAGCTCCTTCGCGAAAACGTAGTAGACCCCGACGGAGAGCTGGACGGCCAGGCCGGCGGCGAGGAGGGCGACGCCGAAGCTCAGGGCGGACCCCGTCCGCGGGATGATGAGGAAGAGCAGCAGCGTGAGGAGCAGGGAGGCGACCACGACGGCCCGGCGGCGGTCCAGGTAATCAGAGAGGAGCCCGCCCGCCGGCCGAGCGACGACGCCGACGAGGGGGACCAGTGCGGCGACCGCACCGGCCTCGGCCAACTGGATCGAGAGGACCTGGTTCGCGTAGGTGGGCATCCAGGAGTTGAGGAAGAGGTAAAGGACGTTCGTGCAGAAGGCCGAGAGCGAGAGCAGGATGACCCGGCGGTTGCCGAGGGAGCGGGCGACGCCGGCGAGCGAGGGGCGGCCTTCGCTCCGGATCGGTTCGTTGGCGACGGCCCGAAACAGCAGCAGACCACTGGCCGCGAGCGCCAGATGGAAGAGGAACACCGCGTCGAGGGAGAGGCTGTTCGCCAGGATCGGGCTGGTCGATTGGGCGAGTGCGAAGCCGATCGGGCCGCTCGTCACGAAGACCCCGGTCGCGAAGCCACGCGTCTCCGGGGGAAAGACCTGGGCGACGACGTTCGCGCCCATCGTGTAGACGAACCCGCCAGCCATACCGGCGACGAGCCGAGTGGCCAAAACTGCCGGATAGGCGGGCGTCCAGACGCCGACAGCGACGGCCAGACCGAACGCCGCGACGCCCGGGCCGAGCAGCCGTCGGTTGTCGAAGCGGTCAAGGAGGAACCCGCTCGGGAGTTGGACGAGCACGGAACCCAAGATCGCCACGCTGATCGCCGCGCCCGCGGCAACGGGGCTGACGCCGTAGTCGGAGACGACGAGGGGGACGATGCTCGCGGGCGCGAGGAAGTAGGCATTGACGCCGACGGACACCAGCGCACAGCCAAGGAGGATGGTCCACCGGCGAACTCGAGGCGTCATGCTGACCGGAGAACGGTTCGGGCGGCCTCAGCGCTCCGGGATGGACTGCTCGAGGCCCCGCTGGGCTTCCTCCCGGAGGGACTCCCAGAGGCGGTCCGTGATATCAGTGAACTCGTCGGTCGTGACGACGTCGGCGCCGCGGGGCCGCGGGATGTCGACGTCGACGAGGTCCTTGATCACGCCGGGCCGGGCGCTCATGACCAGGACTCGATCGGAGAGGTGGACAGCCTCGGTCAGCGAGTGGGTGATGAACATCGTGGTCTGGTTCGTCTCGCGACAAATGCGGAGGAGCTCTTCGCCGAGGATCAGCCGGGTCTGCTCGTCCAGCGCGCCGAAGGGCTCGTCCATCAGCATGATCGCCGGGTTCAGCGCCAGCGTCCGGCCGATGGCGACGCGCTGTCGCATCCCACCCGAGAGTTCGTTCGGGTAGGCATCTTCAAAGCCGGCGAGCCCCACGAGGTCGATGATCTCCTGGCAGCGCTCCCGCCGCGGTTGCTTGTCCTGGCCGCGCATCTCGAGACCGAACTCGACGTTCTCCATGGAGGTCCGCCACGGGAAGGTCGAGTCCTCCTGGAACACGACGCCGATGTCCTCGCGGGGGCCCGTGACTAGGTCACCACCGATGCGGATCTCGCCCGCCGTGGGCTCGATGAGGCCGGCCACGATCTCCATCAACGTCGACTTCCCACAGCCCGTCGGACCGACGATCGAGATGAACTCGCCCTCGTCGATGTCGAGGCTGATGTCGCGGATCGCCTCGACGCTGTTCGGCTGGTTCGCGTTGTACGTCTTCGATACGTCTTCGATTTCGAGGAGTGTCATGGTCAGATTCCTCCGGTGTTGGCGGTCATGTTCCAGCGGCGTTCTAAGACGCGCTGGGCAGCGTAGAAGAAGAGGTTCCCGATGATCGCGATGACCATCAGGATCGTCACCACAGCCATGATGCGTCCCGTGTTGAAGTTCGCCATGGCGTGCTGCAGGATCAGCCCGAGGCCACTCTTCGAGGCGAACAGTTCGGCGAGGATCACCCCGAGGAAGGTGAGGCTGAAGGCCAGCCGCAGGGCCACGACTAGTTGGACGAGGATGAACGGGAACACGATGTGGCGGAACAGCTGCCAGCGGCCCATCTGCAGCGATCGGGCCACTTTCTTGTAGATTTCGTCGATCTCCCGGATCGCCCCCATCGTGATGATCAGCATCGGGAAGAGCCCGTGGGCGGCGCCGAAGGCGATCTTGGTGTCCATCCCCAGCTGGAAGATGAAGAGGAAGATCGGGTAGAGGACGATCTTCGGCACCGAGTAGGTCGAGAGGACGTAGATCTCGAATACGTCGAAGGCCGACTGGACGAAACCGAGGACCATCCCGAGCGCCAGCCCGCCGGCCACGGAGATGAGGAACCCGACGGCGAGGGTGATCATCGTGTTCTGGAGGTTTCCGACGATCCAGCCCGCCCCGATCCCTTGTTGGATGACGGCGAGGGTATCCTCCGGGCCGGGAAGGAGTGCACTCCCGAGCCAGATGGAGAGGAGTTCCCAGGCGACGAGGACACCGATGGGGACCGCAATCCGGCCGGCCATGATGGGGTCGAACCACTCGACGTCGAAGACCGACTGCTCCTGGGTGGCCATCAGTTACCCACGCTCCGTCGGTAGAGATGGTCCTCCATCCGGAGGAGGATGAGGTTCACCGTGATCGCGATCCCGACGATGAGGAGGATCACGGCGTACATCTCGTTCGTCGCGAAGTTCCGGTAGTTGTACGACACCTGGTAACCGAGGCCGGCGTCGGCGAGGATGAACTCGCTGGCGAGGACGCCGACGATGGCGTAGATGAAGCCAAGCTTGAGGCCCGTAAAGATGTACGGGGCCGCGGCGGGGAAGTAGACGTGGAGGAAGGCCTTCCATCGGGAGAGGTCGAGCGACCGGCCGACCTTCTGGTACACCTCGTGGACGTTGCTGAATCCGTTCGCGGTGTTGACAACGATCACGATGACGCTGATGCCGTAGGAGATGAGGATGATCGGGGTCCGATTGAGACCGAAGATGGCGATCAACATCGGGTAAAAGGCGAAGATGGGCAGGGCGTACCAGGCGACCAGGTACGGGTCGAGGATCTTATGCAGGAGCTGTCGTCGCCAGAGTAGCCACCCCATGGGGATGCCCGAGCCCACGGACGCGGCGAAGGCGATACCGACCGCCGTCGCGCTCTGGATGAAATCGTCGATGATCGCGCCGGATCGCACGAGCTCGATGAGCGTCGAGACCATGGCCGTGGGAGAGGTGAGCGTGATGTAGCTCACCATCCCGGACCGCGTGACGTATTCCAGCAAGAGCACGATCGTCAGGAGCAACCCGAGTTGGCTCAAGCGAACCTTACGCTGATAGGTGAGCTCGGGGATTGCCCGTACACTCATGGATACATCCTGATGCGGAGTCTGCAGCAAGCCCAAATAAACCTTTGTGGAACAGCTCGGCGCGGAGGTTCCCAGGGGAGACGACGTCGCAGTTTTGCCGGCCCATTTCCTCGTAGGCGAGCTGATGGGCACGGTCTCCGTGTCAGTCTGGGTGGTAGAACGCGTCTGGGCCGTGATCGTCCTGCCAGACGAATGCGAAGGCCCTGACCCCCGGGAGCCGTTCCAGCCGACGGCCGTCCCGAGCGACCCCCGTCGCACCGTTCCATGTGGTCCCGTCCGCGCGCAGGACGCCGTCCGACTCGGATTCGAACGAGGCGCCGGGGTCGGCGTACGCGTGGAGCCCGTCGAGCGTGGCTACGACCAAGACGTCCCGCCCGTCGATCGAGGTCTGGACGACGCCCCCTGCCGCCTCAAGCTGTGACCGAGGGAAGGCGATTGGCTCACCGAGGGTCAGCCCGAGCACGGGCTCTTTCGGCCCGAGGTCGTCTCGATCCCAGTCGCGGGGGCCCTGGTAGTGCTCGTCGGGATCGCGGCCGATCAGATCGTAGAAGGCGTCACGCCCGACGGCATCGCTCTCGACGTACGAGCCGAAGGGGTCCTCGCTGTAGTCGATGGTCGCTGCGTCGCGGTCGGGGCCGCTCGAGATGCTCCGGCCGCCGGGTGGCTCGAGGATCTGTGGCTCGTCGTAGGCCTCCCGGAGGGCGCGATAGGTAGTCACGGTCGAGGGACGGATCGCGAGTCGAGCACCCGCGAGGGGGCCGGCGATGCACTGGCCGGTCGACTGCTTCCACTCGGAACCGGTCTCCCGGTCGTAGAGGACCAGGTTGTCGTCGGCGAGCTTGCCGGAGACGCCGAACGTGAGGGGGGTACCGTCTACGGTTGCCTCATAGACGATCGCACTGCCACAGAGGGGACACCACGTGACAGCGACGGGCCGGTCGTCGAGGTGATCATTGACCACTTCGTGGAAGTCGAGATACCCCGTCGGATAGGCTCGGGCGCTGCCCTCGTCCGGCTCGAGCACGATCATCTGGTCGTCCGGGTCACCGTCGTACTCCAGTGAGAAGGTGGGGTCGTCGACGGCCGGGATCGAATCCCGGGGGATCGACTGAACGATGCGCATTCGAGCCTCGATAGGGCCGGGGGCGTGGAATACGTGTCGGCTCCATCGTCCGGCGCGGCTGACGGCCTCGCTTAAACAATTTTATAGCGGGGGTCACCGAAAGACCAGTTATCGATGCTCGAGGTAGAATCGATCACCAAAAGTTTTGGCGGGTTCTTAGCCGTCGACAGCGTCGACCTCGAGATCGAGGCAGGCGAGGTCCGGGGGCTTATCGGCCCGAATGGCGCGGGCAAGACGACACTGTTCAATCTCATCACCGGCGAGTTCGAGCCGACCTCCGGGTCGGTCCGGTTCCAAGGCGCGGACGTGACGGGGTCGAGCCCGGAGCGGATGACCCGGCTCGGCATCGGCCGCTCCTTCCAGATCGTCGAACTCTTCCCGGAGCTCACGGTCAGGGAGAACCTGCGGCTGGCGCTCCGCGACGAGACCGTGACGGTCCGGAGCTTCTTCCGGGACGTGGACTACGACGATGAGATCGAGTCGATCGCCGAGACGGTCCAGCTCATGGACGTGATCGACCGGGAGGCCAGCAACCTCTCCCACGGTGAGAAGCGGTACCTGGATATCGGGATGGTCATCGCACTCGACCCGAAACTGATCTTGTTCGACGAGCCGGCCGCGGGGCTGAACCAGTCTGAGTTCGAGACCCTCGAGGCCATCCTGAATGGGCTGCGGGGCGCCTACACGATGATGATCGTCGAGCACAACGTCGAGTTCGTTACCGGTATCGTCGACTCGCTCACGGTGCTCCACCGGGGCGAGATCCTCGCGGAGGGGACCCCCGAGGAGATTCAAGAGAACGAGCGCGTCAAAGAGGTGTATCTCGGTGAGTGACGTCCTGCTCTCGGTCGCCGACCTCGACGCCTTCTACGACGAGAGCCAAGTCCTGTTCGATGTCTCCGTCGACATCAACGACAACGAGGTGGTCGGCGTGTTCGGCCGGAACGGCATGGGCAAGACGACCCTCCTGCGAAGTATCGTCAACCAGGTCCATCACACGGGGACAGTCCGGTTCGAGGGCGACGAGATCAGTACCCTCCCCACGAACGAGATTGCCCGGCGCGGCGTCGCCTACGTGCCTGAGGACCGGGCGATCTACGCCGAGCTGAGCGTCGAGGAGAACATCGATCTCGCCGCGCCCCGAGGAGTCAGCAGCGACGAGCTGGACCGTCGGCTCGACCGGATCCTCCAGATGTTCCCGAACTTGGAGGAACGCTTTGACAGCCCAGGCGGGACGCTGTCTGGCGGCGAACAACAGATGCTCGCCATCGCCCGTGGGCTCATCACGCAACCGAAGCTCCTGCTGCTCGACGAACCCACGGAGGGGCTGGCACCAGTCATCATCGACGACCTGCTCGAGTCCCTTGAGGAGCTCGCGGAAGCCGAGCGAACGATTGTCCTCGTCGAGCAGAACATCAACCGCACGCTCTCAATTGTGGACCGCGGCTACTTTATCGAGAACGGACGGATCGTCGCCGACGGGGACGCCGAGGAGCTCGCCGACGAATCGCTCCAGCAGCAGTACCTCACGATCTGATCGGCCCGACGGTCGGATCATCGGCGGCCGCGAGCGAATCTATTGTTCGTTCGATCCCGTCCAATCAGGCACCCCACGCGCGCACTGCTGAGGAAGGCTGGAAGACGGATCGAGCGTTGAGACACCCCGTCGACCGGGGCGGGCCCCCTTACTCGCGTCGCTCTTTCAGGAAGCCGATGATCCCCTCGGGGAGCAGGAAGACGAAGGAGACGAAGAGGATCCCGATCAGGATGAGGTAGCCCTCGGTCCAGATCGAGCCGAGGTAGTGCTCGATGAGCGTGAGGCCGAAGCCGGCGATGAACGGACCGGCGATCGTGCCAACGCCCCCGATGACGACCCAGATGAGCACTTCGCCGGTGAGGTCGAAGCTCATCAGCGACGGGGCTGCGAGCCCGAGCTGGCCGACGTAGAGCGCGCCCGCGAAGGAGGAGAGGACGCACGAGATCAGCCACGCATTGAACTTCTCACGACGGGTGCCGTAGCCGAGATAGCGCATGCGGTGTTCGCTCTGCCGGATAGCGTGGAGGACCATCCCGTAATCCGAGCTGAGGAGGCGATATATCCCGGCCATGACGACGATCGTTATCAAGAGGACGAAGTAGTAGTAGACGACCGGCTCACCGAAGTCGAGACCGAGGATTTCCGGGGGGACCACGTAGCCCTTGCCGTTCGAGCCGCCGGTCACCGAGGTCGTCACGTAGGTGAAGTCGTAGCCGATGACGCCGATGGCCAGCGTGAACATCGCGAAGTAAGCTGGGCCGATGCCACGGCGGATCGGGGCGAAGCCAACGATGATAGCGAAGACGAGCGAGAGGAGGACGGCGACCACGAAACCGACCCAGAAGGAGACGCCGTAGTCCACCGTCGAGATGGCGAGGCCGTAGGCCCCGAGCCCGAAGAAGAAGGCCGGCGCCAGCGTGATGAGCCCGGAGTACCCGAGCGCGATGTTGACCGCCACGGCGAAGAGCCCGAGGAGGATCGCCTCGATGAGCAGTCCCGTGACGAACCCGCTAGTCACGATCGGAAGCACGAGGGCAATGACGACCACGAGGGCGACGATCGCCTGCACCCGAGGCGAGGCGGAGAGCCGCTCGGAGAGAGCGCCGAGGTTCATTCGAGCACCTCCGTCTTGCCGTAGAAGCCGGTCGGCCGGAACAGGATGACGATCATCGCGATGAAGAACACACCCATCGTGGCGTAGGTCGGCGAGACGACGGTCGACCCGAAGCTGATGATCTGGCCAGCGAGGATGCTGGCGACGAAGGATCCCTTAAAGCTCCCCATGCCACCGACAATGATGACGAGAAAGGCGATCAACATGAACCCGAGACCCAGGTCCGGGTAGACCGCGGTGATCGGACTGACGAGGCCGCCCGCGAGGGCCGCGAGGGCGATCCCGAGGACGAACGTCGCCGTGTACACCCGGGTGGTGTCCGTGCCGAGGATTTCGGCCGTATCCGTGTCGGCCGTGGTCGCGTATATCTCTAGGCCGAACCGGGTGCGCGAGAGCAGCAGCCCGATCCCGAGCGCGACCGCGAATCCGATGACGATGACGAGCGTCCGGTAGGTGGGATAGGACACGGGGCCGACCACGAGCGAACCCGGGATGGGATTCGGTACCGAGTAGGTCTGGCCGCCGAAGTACGCCCGCATGACCTCCCGAAGGATCAGGGGACCGATCCCGAAGGTCGCCAGGAAGCCGAGCAGCGGTTCCTCGTTGTAGAGCCACTGGATGAGCGACCGTTCGAGGAGGAGGCCGAACAGGCTCACGACGATGACCCCGGCCAACAGACCGACCCAGAAGTTGCCCGTGAACTGGATGGTCGTCATCGTGACGTACCCGGACATCGTGAACAACGCACCGTGGGTGAAGTTGATGAGTCCAATGAGCCCGAAGATCAGCGTCAGACCGCTCGCCGTCAGGAAGATGATCATGCCCCGACTCAACCCGTTCAACGCGTACGTGATGACGTCCGGACCGCTCAGCTGTAGCGCAACGTCGATCACGACGGGGTCACCCGCAGTTCAGCCACCGGACACCGGTTCGCCACCATGTTATCGACGAACGGTGCGGCGGGTATATTAACGATTTCGTCTACTGCGAGCGGCTCGAGCGAGTCGCCCGGTCGGCGCCAGTGAATGGGAGGTGTAGAAAGGTTATTGTGAATTCCTCCGCTTGGTTAACCCATGCCGGCATCACGAGCAGCGAGTGCGGATTCGGACCTGATAGAGGAACTGACCGTGGTCGACACGGAGGTCCACACGGCCGAGACGGCCGACGTCCTCATGGAGTACATCGAGGACGACAAACAACGGGAACTCCAACAGTCGGGCTATCCGATCGGGCCCGACTCCTGGGGGCCCATCCCCTGGGATGGCTGGGACCGCTCGGCGGGCGGCCGGATCGACTGGGACAACTTCGTCGTGCCGAGCGCGGAGGAGTACGACGAGAAGCGGCGGGAGTTCGGCATCGACAAGGTGGTGTTCTCTCCCGGGGCCGGCTTCAAGATCTTCCAGATCCCCAACGAGCGGACGCGGGCGACGTTCATGCGGGCCATGAACAACTTCACGGTCGATAAGTACGCCCTCGGGGACGGGACCTACTACGGGAAGATCCTGGGGGTCCCAGAACTGCCCCAGGAGACTGCAGCGGAGATCGAGCGGTACGGCGACCACGACGGGATCGTCGCCGTGTTCATGACAGCGCTCGGGCCCGAGTACCCGCTGGGCCACGAGATGTACCACCCGATCTACGAGGCCGCCGAGAAGTACGACCTGCCGATCGTCCTCCACGGCGAATCGAGCATGTATCCCTCGTTCCCGACGGGGGGGCTGAACATGGCGAACTTCGTCGAGGTCCACACCCTCTGTCACCCGTTTCTCCAAGCCTGGCACGCCGTGAGCGTCATCGCGCAGGGTATTCCGGAGCGCTTCGACATCGACTGGGGGTTCTGGGAGGCCGGCCAGTCCTGGATCCAGATGATCAAGAACCGGATGGACCGAGAGTACGTGGAGCGGCCGAACGACCTCCCGGATCTCACGAAGCTCCCGAGCGAGTACATGAGCGACTTCTACTACGCGACCCAGCCACTCGAGGAGCCGGCGAAGCCGGAGCACCTCGGTCAGATCCTCGCGATGAACGACATCGAGGACCAGCTCTGCCTCTCGACGGACTGGCCACACATGGACTTCGACTCCCCCTCCTCGGTGGTCGACCACGAGGGACTGAGCCGCGAGCAGAAGACCAAGATCCTCCAGGACAACGGCCTCGAATTCTTCGACCTGGCGTAGGGTCGAGCACCGACCTCGGCCTGGTCGCCCATGCTCGAGGCGAGCAGGGAGGCCGGTCCGCCCCGGTCTCGGCGGGCTAAGGCATCCACCTCGCACCGAAACACTTTCGCCCCGATGTGGCCAGGTCCGAGCATGGAGTCGAGAGCAGCCGTCATCGAGGAGCCCGTGGAATCGGACGACTTCCGGGAGAGTCGGCCGGCCTCCATCGAGACGATCGAGGTCGCCGACCCCACCGGAGAGGAGGTGCTCGTCGAGGTCGCAGCAGGCAGCCTGTGTCACACGGATGTCGCCATCGCACTCGGGAACTTAGACGAACCGTACCCCATGGCGATGGGCCACGAGGGGGCCGGCGTCGTCAGCGCCGTCGGCGAGGACGTCGACAGCGTCGAGCCGGGTGACCACGTCGTCCTCGGCCGGATCGCCTGCGGGCAGTGTCGGTTCTGCCGGATGGGTCGGTCGAACCTCTGTGAGACGCGGACCCGGTCGCGCCAGAACGGCACCCTCCGAACCGGCGACATCCGCTTCAGCCGGGACGGCGAGCCGCTGTATCACTGCCACGGCGTGACCTCGTTCTCGGAGTACACCATCGTCACCGAGGAGGTCGCGATTCCGATCACCGACGAGGTGCCCCTCGAGCAGGCGACCCTCCTCGGATGCGGGGTGTTCACGGGAGTCGGCGCGGTCACGAACACCGCCGACGTCGAGGCCGGTTCCTCGGTCGTGATCGTCGGGGCGGGCGGGGTCGGGCTGAGTGCGGTCCAGGGCGCCAGGCTGCACAGCGCCGGAGAGGTCATCGTGATCGACCTCGTGGAGGAGAAGCTCGACATCGCCGAATCCCTCGGCGCGACACACACGATCAACCCGAGCGAGGCGGACCCGGTCGAGCGGGTCCGGGAGATCCTCCCCCAGGGCGCGGATTACGCCTTCGACGTCGTCGGGCTACCCGAGACGACCGAGCAGTGCGTCGACGTCCTCGCGCCGACTGGAACGGCCGTGATCGTCGGCACCGCGTCGGCGGGCAAGAAGTCGATCGACCTCGACATGGTCGACGTCGTCCTCGGCGAGCGGGAGATCATTGGCTCCTTCAACGGCTCCTTCAGCCTCCAACTCGCCATCCCGACCCTCGCCGAGCTCGTCGCAGCGGGCAAACTGGAGCTGGAGCCGCTCATCAGCGCCACCCGCCCGTTGGACGAGTTGAACGAGGCCATGGACGACCTCGAGCACGGCTCGATGCGCCGACAGGTCATCCTCCCCGGGTAACGCAGGGTCTGGGAGGGCCGCGGCGCGCCGCCGTGTCCAAAGCTATATGCGGCGACCGAGGCTGCTTCTACCCTAATGGGTCGAACCGAGATTGCCCTCGCCTGTGACTTAAACGACCGAACCCGCGACCTGGCCACCGGGGCGGTCGAGCCGACCGGGATCGACCTGAACTTCCTCGATTTCGAGGTCGAAGAGACCTTCTGGCGGATGCTGAAGCACCAGGAGTTCGACGCCGCGGAGATGTCGATGTCCTCATTCATGATGGCCCGAGATCAGGGGTGGCCAGAGCTCGTCGGGATCCCGGCCTACCCCTCCCGATTCTTCCGGCACTCCTGTGTCTTCATCAACTCGGACGCCGGGATCGACGAGCCGGCGGACCTGAAAGGAAAGCGGGTCGGCGTCCCCGAGTACCAGATCACGGCCTCGATGATGGTCCGGGGCATGCTCCAGGACGAGTACGGCGTCCGCCCGAGCGACATGACCTGGTTCCACGGCGGCGAGGAGGAGGGGGGCCGGGAGGAGAAACTCACGCTGGACCTCCCGGAGGACGTCGAGCTCAACGGCCTGCCGGCCGGCGAGACGCTCTCTGAGATGCTCGAATCGGGCGACCTGGACGCGCTCGTGACTGCTCGGGCCCCCTCCTCGTTCGACGGCGATGTCGTCGAACGGCTCTTCCCGGACTTCCGCCGGGTCGAGCGGGAGTACTACGAGAAGACCGGGATCTTCCCGATCATGCACTGCGTGGTGGTCCGACAGGACATCTACGACGAGAAGCCATGGGTCGCCAAGGAGCTCTACAAGGCGTTCGAACGCTCGAAGCAGCACTTCCTCGAGCGGATCGGGAAAATGTACGAGCTCGACGTCGGGCTCCCATGGGCGATCGCGGAGCTCGAGGAGACGAGAGAGCTCATGGGGTGGGACTTCTGGCCCTACGGCGTGGAGGCGAACCGCGAGCTCCTCGAGACGATGACGCGGTACTCCCACGAACAGGGTCTCACGAAGGAACGGCTCGAGGTCGACGAGCTGTTCGCCCCGAACTGCTACGACGAATTCAAGGTATAGCGCCGGGGACTACTCGATCCCCAGGCGGTCTTTCGAGATGAGTTCGCCGTCGCCCCGGTAGCGGGACCGGCGGATCTGCTCGATCTTCTCCAGCAGCTCCTCCTCGGACTGGAACCGGGACCGGTCGTAGGAGTCTCGATGGACCAGCGTCTCGAGGGGCTCGCGGTAGCGGGTCTCCTGGTACTTCCGGGGGTAGCCGATCGGCAGCGTCGCTGGGATGTCGTAGACGTCGGGGATGTCGAGGAGCTCACGGAGCTGCTCCTTGTGGTGGGTGAAACAGGAGGCCGACGTCGTCGACAGCCCCATCGTCGTCGCCGCGAGCCAGATCGCGTAGATCGCGTTGGCGATGCTGTGCTGGAAGATCTCCTCGTTCAGCTGCTCTTCGCCCTCGACCTGCGGGTAGGCCTTCTCGGGGATGCGGCGGTCACCGATGGGGACGATGTAGACCGGCACCTCCTGCATCCACCGCTTGTTGTCCACCGGGAAGCCGGGGTCCTCGTCGGCGTAGCTCCGGTCGTAGTAGTCGACGTAGATGTCCCCGATCGCTCGGGTCGTCTCCGGATCGGTGACGACGACGAACTCCCACGGCTGGGAGTTGGCGCCGGAGGGCGCCCACCGACCCGCCTCGACGAGCTGCTGGATCTTCTCTTCCTCCACCGGCTGGTCGGTGTAGCCCCTGACCGCGCGGCGGTGCTTGAGGACGTCGAGGAGCTGGTCGTACCGCTCCGGCGGGACGTACCGGTCCGGATCGGTCACCAGTGGGTCGGCCGTGGGCTCGGAAGCCATGCCTGTCGCATTCGCGGTGTCGGTATTAAAGATTGGGCGGTGCGGTTCGAGCGGGGCGGCGGCGTCAGTCGTACCGGGGTGCCGTCGCCTGAATCCGCTCAGCGCTCGGGATCCGGTCGGGATCGATGCCGTCCACGTGGAGCGTCTCGTCGAGGTCGCGGCCGGGCGTGCGCTCGCCCTCGTCGGCGGGGAGCCCGAGCGGGGTGACGGACTCCACTTCGAACCACGGCGGCGCGTCGACGAGGTCGAGGATGCGCCGGTTTCCCAGCGACGTCGGCGTGAGCCAGGCCGTCCCGACACCGGCGGTGGCCGCGGCGTAGCCGAACGCGGTGATCGAGGCGCCCACGCTGTGGCGAAAGAGCTTCTCGCGGGAGCCGTCCGGGACCTGCGGCCAGAGCTTCTCGAGGTGACGGTTTCCCATCGCGACGAGAATGGCTGGCGCCGACTCGAAGGCGGCGGGTGGGACGTTGACCAGCGGGGACGGATCGTCGAGGTTGTACCCCGGATCGACCTGTCGTTTGTAGGCACGGTCCTCTCGGACAGCATCGACGACGGCGGCCTGGCGCTCTGCGTCCTCGATCACCACGTACTCCCACGGTTGGGAGTTCGCACCCGACGGAGCCCAGATGGCGGTTCCGACGAGGCCCTCGATGGTAGCGACATCGACCGGGTCGTCCTGGTACTCGTACACGGGCCGAGTGGCCCTGACGATCTCGCCGAAGTCGGCGGGGTCGAGGGCCGTCCGCCAGCGCTCCTCCGGGTCAACGTCGCCGACGTCGGGCCGATAGACGTCCTCCCGGGCGCCCTCTTTCCGGGCCATGACGTCGTCGTACTCCGGGACGTCGTCCGGGTCGATAGTCTCCCGGTGGAGCTTCTCCTCGGGCCGGTGTCGAGACTTCACGAGCGGCACCTCCTCGAGATTCGGGTAGCCGAGCGGCGCGGCGGAGCCGATCTTGTACCACTCGGGTAAGTCGAGGAGGTCGCGGATCTTGCCCTGGGTGGGCCCGCGGGTCGTCACCCAGGCCGTGCCGAGACCGGCAGTCACGCCGGCCAGGTGGAGTGTCATGATGGCCGAGGCCATGCTCTGCTGGTGGAGCTTCCGCCGGGTCCCATCGGGAAGCCGCGGCCACCACGCCTCGTACCGTCGGTCGCCGACCACCAGGACCGTCGCGGGCGTGCGGACGAACTCCCGGGAGTTGCCCGCGAGTGGGAAGGTCGGGTCGATCCGCTTCTTGTACTTGGTCTCCTCGCTGTAGATGCGCGAGAGGGCCTCCTTGTGATCGTCGTCCCGAATTACCACGAACTCCCAGGGTTGCGCCCCGGCCGCGGAGGGCGCGGCGTTGGCGACGTCGAGGACGGATTCGAGGACCTCATCGCCGTATTCGTCGGTGCGGTGGGCCCGGACTGCGCGCCGGGTCTCGACCACGTCGCGGTACGCTTCGAAGCGGTCTATCGACTGCTCGGACATACCGTCACCTTCCGACGTGCGATATTATACCTTGTCCTCCCGGGATGATTGCCTCAGGCCGGGGTCGTACTGTAGAGGGTCAACAGCGTGATGCCGACGACGACCGTGAGCGTTCCGACGAGGATGCGGGCAGAGAAGATCTCCTCCCCCCGAAAGAAGAGAAAGGAGAGGGCCAAGATGAACAGGGGTGAGAGGTTCATCAGCGGGGTCACCACCACGACGAGGCCCGTCTGCAGCGCGAGGTAGAGCGTGGGGATCGCCACGCTGCTGGCGAGGCCCGCGAGCGAGAAAAAGGTCAGTTCACGCCGGTCGGGGTCGATCTCCACGCCTGTCCCGAAGACATAGGCCGCCGCCAAGAGCCAGGACGTCGAGATCGTCACCGCGGCGGCGATCAGCGGTGAACCGACGAGGTCGATACCGACCTTTCGGATCACGTGTGAGCTCCCGTAGAGCAGCGCCGCGCCCACGGGGAGCAGGAGGTGATACCACTTGAACGAGAGCGTCTCGCCACCCCGTTCGGACCCCACGAGTCCGCCGCCGACGATCACCAGCAGTCCGCCGAAGAGGCCGACCGGGGAGAGGCGTTCGCCGAGCAAGAGGATCGCGGCGGTGACCGAGAACAGCGGGTTGGCGTAGACGATCGGTGCCGCGATGTTCACCCCGACTCGATCGATCCCGGCGTAGTTCAACAGTCGACCGACGCCCGGGGCGAAGAGGCCAGCGAGGATGAAGTAGCGCCACCGCCAGAGGTCAATTCTGACGTCGGTGAACGTGAAGACGACCAGCCAGAGACAGACGAGGTTCACCGTCAGGCTGACGAACATGGCGACCAGTGAGTTCGATTCGCGGATGCCGGCCCGAACGAGGATGGTTGAGGCGGCGTAAAAGAACGCGGCAACGACGGCGAGAACCACCGCCGTTTCGGCCGGAGAAAGCATCGATATCAGGTGCTTCCACCACCGTGATAAGTATCGCGATGTGGCCGACGTCCGTGGAAACGGCCGGGGCCGTGCCGTGCGTCCAGCGAGCGACTGGTGCGCTGGCTGCCGTCGGGGCGAGCCCACGCGAGCCGACTCGTCGGCCGCCAACCGAGTTGATCGAGCCGACCGAGCGGTTCGTACAGGTCGCCACCCCGTCGGGGAACCGATCCCACGGGGGACCCGAGAGACGCCTCGGGACTCCTAAAATCGGTCCAGAAGCGAGAGCGAGCCCCGCTGGTTCTTCAGTAGCGTGTAAAGCACCACGAGGGCGATGATGCTGAAGAAGATGATCGGGATCGGACGGGTGAAGAAGATCGCGTAACTCCCTCGGCTGATCTGGAGCGCCTGGAAGAACGAGTCCTCTCCGATTGGGCCGAGGACGAAGCCGATGATCATCGGGATGCGCGAGATCGAGTACCGGAGCATGACGTACCCGATCAGGCCGAAGACGAGCGTGGCGACGACGTCCATGTATTGCAGGTTCGTCGAGTACACGCCGACGAGTGACAGCACGACGATCGCTGGCGCGAGGTACTCGATCGGTGCCCTGGCGACCTTGGCGAGCTGGTCCGATGCCACGAGTCCGATGGCGGAGGTGAGCAAGTTGGAGATGATGAGGGCAAAGATGAGGGAGAACACGACGTCCATGTTCTCGATGAGCAGGAGTGGTCCCGCCGTCATCCCGTGGATCGTGAACCCGCCCAGGAGCACGGCCATGACGGCGCTCCCCGGGATGCCCAGGGCGAGGGTCGGCATGAGGGCGCCCCCGTCCTTGGCGTCGTTCGCGCTTTCTGAGGCGATCACGCCACGGACGTTCCCCTCGCCGAAGGAGTCCGAGTCCGACGCGAGGCGCTTCTCTAAGATGTAGGCCATGAACGTCGCGACCGTTCCGCCGGCGGCCGGCACGGCCCCGATGAGGACGCCGAGGACGGACGATCGAAGGAGCGTCTTCCAGTTCTCGAACGTGGCCTTGATACCGTCGATGAGGGTGGCCGACTGCTCATATCCCTCCCTGACGATGCTGGTCTTCCTCGCGGAGAGGTTGATCATCTCGGCGATCGCGAACAGCCCCAGGATGAGGGGGAGCAGGGAAAAACCGCTCGTGAGGTAGCCCGAGCCGAAGTAGAACCGAGGCGAGCCCGTGACGAGGTTGAATCCGTGGGTCGTCAGCACGAATCCGAAAAAACCTGTCGCGATGCCGGCCACCACGGAGCCCCGGCCTGCGAACGCCCCCACCGTGATGCCGATGATGGCCAGCCAGAAGAACTCAACGGGACCGAAGGCGAGGACGACTGACTGCATCACAGGGATGAGGAGGATGAGCACGAAGAGGCCGAAGAGGGCCCCGGTCGCAGAGGAAACTGCCGACGCTCCGATCGCCTTATTCCCCTCTCCTTTCTGGGTCATCGGATACCCGTCTAAGAGGGTCGCCGCGTTTGGGCCACTCCCCGGGACGTTAAGGAGGATCGCCGTGATCGAGCCGCCGAAGTTCTGTCCGCCAATCGTCGCCCCGAGCAGGAGAAAGGCAACGTTTGAGTCCATAGTGAACGTCAGCGGGATCAACAGCGCGATGGCGATCGGTCCGCCCAGGCCCGGGATGATCCCGACGAACAGGCCGAGGAGCGTCCCAGCGATGATGTAGAGGAGATTGGGCCAAGTCAGGATAACATCGATGGCAGTTAATGCCGATTCCACGACCATGAGGATCAATAACATCTGGGTTCAATGTAGATTTCGATTGGTGATGTGGCGTTCAGTCGGGGCGGCCGCTGCCAAGGCGAGGTCGGAGCAGGCCACGGCGGTGGCCGGGTCGACGACACGCAAGCGGCCGAACTGCTCACCAGAAGACGGGGAGGGGCAGGATGCCGCGTTTCAGGTTGATGCGGAGGAACTCGCCGAAGACGTACACGACGAACGCGGAGGTTAGTAGGCTGAAGATGACGGAGACGATCGCCCCCCGATTTCCCCACACGTACGTGAACGAGAGCACGAAAATGAACGTCGCGTAGACGATCCCGAAGAGGTAGATGGCTACGACGTAGGCGATCAACCACCCGATGATCTCCAGGACCTCTCGCGCGGACGGGCGGGACTTCTTCATGGTCGCCATCTCCGCCGGGTCGAATCCAATGTCCATCAACTGATCGGGGACGTAGTCGGGTGCCACGATGAGGAGGATCCGGGCCAGGGCGGTGACGATCAGTCCGACTGCCATCATCCGGGGGACGAGCGCCGCGTCTGGCTGGAGGTTTCTGGAGTCCGCGAGGATGACCAGCGCGTAGACGACGAGGAGAACGTGGAATATGACCTCGTTCGAGTACTTGCCGAGTACGCCGTTTTCGAACGGGAGGTAGCCCTTCATCGTACGTTGATCCACGGGGTCGTGCTTAATCGCTGTGGTAGGGACGGGTGCTCCAGAGTGCCGGTCGGTTTAGACGGTGCCTTCGGGGAGTTGCTCGAGAGCGTCCTCCCAGAGCGCGATGATCCCGTCCATCATCTGTGCGGCATCCTCGCCGTTCTGTGCGGCCACCGGTCGCCCGGCCTCCTCGGCGTCGGCGAGGAACCCCTCGTCGTTCATGGTCTGCCAGTAGCCGTCGCGGAGCCTCTGTAGCTTGTCGTCGGGGATGCCCTCGGGTCCCGTGATGACCCGGCTGAGGGTGAACTGGTTGGAGAGCTCTTCGCCACGGTCGCCTATCTCGTCGGCGAGCGTCGGGACGTCCTCTGGGACGATGTCCGTCGGTGGGTTGTTGTTGAAATAGACGACGAACTTCGCGTCACCGGATTTGCCGACCTGGTCCCAGCCGCTCGTGATCGGGGCCGCGTAGATGTCGATGTCGCCCCGTCGCAGCGACGTCGCCGCGGCCGCGGAGCCGTCGTGATGGACGAAGTTGAGGTTGTCCGCCTGGTCCGGCCAGAGGAGCAGCGGGACCAGGTGGCCGGGTGTGCCGGCGCCCGGGGTGCCGATGTTGTACGCCGTCGGGTCGTCGTTGATGTCGCCGAACGTGAGGTCGGAGTCCGCTGGAACCATGAAACTGTATGCGGCCTGAGCCGTGATCCCGACGTGCGACATTGCCTCGACGTCGTACTGGACCGCATCCGGCGTGGTGATCTGCCGAATCGGGTGTTCGATCGAGTGGATCCAGCCGATGTTGAATCCGTTCGCATCGCGGTTCCAGATCTCGTTGAGGCCCACGACGCCGCCACCGCCAGTCACGTTCTCGACGATGACGGTCCCGCTGCCGCCGAGGTACTCCTCGGCGTAGGGGGCCATGAGGCGGGCGTAGGTGTCGAAGCCGCCGCCCTCTCCGAACGGGACGACGAATCGGAGGTCCTGGGTTAGGTACCCTTCCGAACCACCGTCGCCGCCGTCACCGCCGCCGTCGCCGCCGTCACCGTCACTACCGTCTCCGCCTCCATCGCCTCCGTCGCCACCGTCGCCACCCATACAGCCAGCCAATCCGCCGACCAGGACAGACCCGCCGGCTACTTTCAGGAACGAGCGTCGCTTCTCATCGAAGTGCTTGCGAGGCATCGGCCAAAAATTGGTTTGTATAGTATATATCTGTTCGGTGTGGTCCTGGTGCGGTGGGGTCGACCTCACCGCCGTGCCGCGTGGCCCACGCGTCAGGACGAGCAAGGCGCTTGGCGTTTCCCGAGTTGATCTTCTCCCGGTCTTCGTCGGTGAATGGCAGATCCCCGATGGCTGCGAGGATGGTCTCCGGCCAGTACTCCACTCGGCCCGGACCCATTGAGGTAGTCCAAACTGTAGCCGACGTCGTCGGGCCGAAGAACTCACCCTCACAGCGGAGCGGATAGGTCTCCCAGACTACTCACCACCGTGTCGCCATACACTCGGTCCAGGTCGGTGCCGAGCGGCGCCGTGAGGGCGGCGACGTTCAATTCGGCGGAGAGGTCGGGCTCGTCCTGTCGGATCCGGTACCAAGAACGGAACCGGCCCACGAGGTTCGGGAGCGCTCCATAGCGTGTCCATCTATTCGGTCGAGTGCAGGTCGTCGAGTGCGTCCCGGAAGGCTTCCGTGGAGAGGTGCGGGTGCGCGTCAATGACCTCCGGAACGGTGGTCACCTCCGACAGGTCGGAGATAGCCTGGGCGCCGACTCCCGGGCTCGCCATCGACGGCAGGAGGCCCCCGGCCCAACACCGTGCGATCGGAGAGGAACGTGCCGACCGCGAGAAGCCGACATGTTTAGGTCGCAGGAATCGTCTGCTTCGCCATGACGACAACTACCGTCGAGGCGGACCTCGTCGCCGCGAATCGCATCCTCGCCAACGAGGGCTTCGTCGACGCGTTCGGCCACGTGACAGCGCGCGATCCCGACGACGAGAACCGGATGATCGTCTCCTCCTATCAGAGCCCTGCCCTGGTCGCTGAGGAGGACCTGATCCGCATGACGCTCGACGGGGAGATCCTCCATGACGAGGTCCAGGACGTCTACAGCGAGACGGTGATTCACCGGGCGATCTACCGCAACCGGCCCGACGTGAACGCGGTCGTCCACGGGCACCCCGACGAACTCATCCCCTTCTGCGTCACTGACGTCGAGATCGAACCGCTCACCCACCAGGCGGCCGTATTCCACGACGGCGTTCCGACGTTCGAGGACTACGACGCCGAGCGGGGCATCATGGTCGTCACGGAGGCCGAGGGCGACCGGATGGCAGAGAGTCTCGGAGACTGTCGCGCCCAACTGTTGAAACAGCACGGCGCGAACGTCGTCGGAGCGTCAGTCCGCGAGGCGGCAGTCAGCGCGATCTACCTGATGCAGAACGCCAGGCGGCAGATCACGGCCATGTCGATAGGGACCCCGGACTACGTCTCGGACGACGAGGGGTTAGTCGACGCGACGGTGGAGGGAACGATATTGAAGCCCCGGACCATCGACCGCGCCTGGGACTTCTTGGAGCACCGCCTCGTGGATTGACGGCTCGGGGTCGGCGACAGGTCAAGGACGCGGGCGACAGTCGGTGGCCATTCGGTGCGACGATGGTCGACCGGTACTGGTTCGCCCTCCCCCCCGGGCCGCGCTGGGGCTTCTCAAGCTGATCGACGGTGCGTAGCTCTACGCCGTGTCGGCCCTTGGGACGTTCGTGTCGGGCGGGGCAACGACTGGCAGTTCCACCGCGGCAGCTGGAAGGTCGTGAGCCGGCGGTTCCGGCCCTTGTCGGACGCCGTGTGATCGTTCCGGGGACGAGGGTTACCGGGCAGGTGTCCGACCCGGGCCGGCCGTCGTCTCGTATTAGGCCCGGCCGTCGGCCCGGCGGGTATCGACGCCCCGCCCGGTCGGCCGCTCCTCCACGTCGTCGACGCCAGTTCCGCCTTCCGTGACGGGGAGGTGGAAGTTGTCGTCGAGCCCGACGCCGAGCTACACCGTTCCGTCGTTCCGTTCAATCTCGACGAGATCCATGGCGGCCGTGGAGAAGTAACCGCGACGTGCAGTTACTCGACGTAGACGCTGGCGTGACCTATTCGCTGGAGGTGTGCCATGTCAGAGCGCTCCGCCGGGCATCAACAACGATCCGCTCCTCGCGAGGCAGCGAGCGCTCTCGAGCGCGCTGCCACGTTCTGGCCGAGACCACCGAAGTCGGATGAGGTGACTGCTAGCTTAAAGGAGATCCGGGTTCGACCTCCGGTACCCGACCACCATGAACGACGTCCCGCCCTTCGACCGGTTCGTCGACCGGCTCCGCGGTATCGGCCAGAACGACATGGCCGACGCCCTCGAGGCCTGCGCCGAGAACCAGGAGAAGTGGGCCTCTATCGGCGCCCACCACGTCGAAGTCCCCCACTTCGACCAGCTCGAATCGACGAGGATCATCACCGCCTTCGAGGCCGGCCGCCTCTACGAAAAGGGGATCGGTGAGGACGAGGCGGAGGAATCAGAGCAAAACACGGGATAAGCGGGGTCGGGCGACGGGTGAACGCAGGGGCCCCACAAGTTCTCTCTGTCCCGGACGTATGGCGCCGTGGCGACCGTCGCTCGGACCTCCTTACTGGCGTAGGGCTCGACCCGCGGGTTCCTCGTGCCTTCCTCGCCCCAGACGACGGTGACTTCGGTGGCCGGCTCGGGGTGCTCGACGTTCAAAACGTCAACCGGTAGTCGTCGGTGACGTCGTGGGAGTCGACGCGCCCTCCGCGCGACCAGTTGGCCTCGACGGGGAGCCTCCACGTGGTGAGCGTCGCCGTCTTGTACGCCTTCGTTCCAAGCTGGCGGAGTCCTACTCGCTTCCGACCTCGAGGAGCCGCTTCCTGAGTTCGTCGTGGTACGCGTACGAGCCGAATATCCCGTACCCGGACACGCTGGCCATGCTGTGACCGAGGGTGTAGGCGCCGGTACCCTCGAGTAAGACTTCGTTCGTGCCGAAGAACGACATAGCACACCCATTGTTATCAGGACACTGAACGTAGAACGATGAAAGGTATATCTACCGCGCGCGAGCATCGGGAGCATGGTCATCGTCGCCGCCGTCGACCGGTCGGAGCGGGCGACCCGCGTGGTCGCCGAGGCCGAGGCCCTCGCTGCCGCGTTCGACGAGTCGATTCACGTCGTCCACGTCATCGGCCAACGCGATCTGATCGACATCGAGGAGACGTCCTACGAGCAGACCGGCGAAGTGTTCTCGATGGACGAGATGGAGGGGTTCGCCGCAGAAGTTGCCGAGGAGGCCAGCGAGGGGCTCTCGGTGGACCACGAGGCCGTTGGGCTCGTCGGGTCGGCCGCCGAGGAGGTGGTCCATTACGCCGAGGACCATGACGCGCGGTTCATCGTGGTCGGCGGCCGACGGCGGTCGCCAACGGGCAAGGCGCTCTTCGGGAGCGTCGGCCAGTCGATCCTCCTGAAGGCGACCTGCCCCGTGGTCTCGACAATGGACGAGGCGGACTAGCCCGACACAGCCTCTCGGACGACCACCCTACCCTGCGCTGCGGCCGATCAGAGCTCCGCGAGCGCCCAAACGACGAGCGTTGCCCCGACGCCCAGCGTCCCCCCGACGAGGCCGATCGCCACGAATGCCGCGGCGGGACCGAAGACGCCGAGGAGGGCACCGACGGCGACTGGCCCGACGACCTTGCCGACGTTCTGGAAGGTGAGGGCGGCGGACATGGCGCCGCCGCGGTAGTCGTCCGGCGCGATCTGGTTGACGAGACTCTTCTGACACGGCGAGAGGATTCCGTCGGCGATTCCGACGACCACCAGGCCGACGGCGATGACGGCCACGGACGGCACGGCGCCCATCAGGACCGTGCCGCCGGCGACGAACAGGAAGCTCGCGAGGGCGAGGGAGGCGAGGCCGAAGGAAGCCGAGAGGCGGCCCACCTGGGTGGAGCTCACGGTCTTGATGAGGCCGTGGAGGGTGAGCAGCGCGCCCACGGCGACCACGGCCAGACCCGCCTCCCGAACCGCCAGCACCGAGATGTAGGTGATGATGCCGAAGATGAGGACGAAGCGGAAGAGGAAGGAGAGGAGCAGCGCCGCGATCTTCGCGTCGGCCATGAAGACGGCGATCTCCTGGAGGTACTCGCCGAACCCCCGCTCGTCATTGCCCTCGATTCGAGGCACGCTGCGCCAGATCCAGGCCGCCGACGGGATCGCGATCAGGTAGACGAGGAAGGGGTGACGCCACGACTGGAGGAACAGGACACCGGCGGCCAGCGGCACCACTGCGTTGCTCAGGCTATTGGCCGACACGCGCATCCCTTGAACGGTTGCTTCCCGCGAGCCAGAGTAGAGGTCGCCGAAGAGGGTGATGATGATCGGCATCGACGCCGCGTAGCCGATCCCCTGGAGGACCCGCAGGGCCATGACGACCTCGAAGATCCGGACGACGCCGGCCGCCGCACCAGCGACACCGAAGAGGAACAGCCCGGCCACCAACACGGTCTTCCGGCCGATCTGATCGGCGAGGGCCCCGACGACGGGGAGCGTGACCGCCGAGGCCGCGGTGAAGCCGATGATCAGCCAGCCGGCCGTCGCCTCCGAGACGGCGAAGACGACCGAGAGGTCCGCGATGAGCGGGCTGAGCAGAATCGTCCCCGTCATCAGCACGCCGCTGGCGAAGACGAGCGACTGGGTCGCCGAGTCGGCGAGGAGGTCGCCGTCCTCGCCGAACACCCAGGTAGAGACGTGTCGGAGACCCGCCATCGATCGCGCATCGGAGCCGGGGGGTGAGATGCCTTCCGATGCCGGCGGCGCGTCGCTACAGCTATAGCCTCGTTCCGTCTCGAATGCGTCGATGCCAGAGATCATCGACGCCAACTCCCACGTGATGACCGAGGCGGTCCTCGACGAGCTCGAAGCCGTCCACCCCTCCGACCAAGCCAGCACCCTCCGGAGCGCGCCGCGCCTGTTCGCCACGGACGAGCGGGTCGACTTCCTCAACCGCCACGGGATCGACCGACAGGTCATCAACCTCGCCCGGCCGACGATCTGGCGGGGTCTCGAGCCGGAGGAAGCGCTCTCGGTGACGAGGACGGCCAACGACGAGGTCCGCCGGATGGCGGACGAGCACCCCGACCGGTTCGTGCCGACCGGAACGCTGCCGTTCCTCGACGGCGAGTACCTCGACGAGGCGCGACGGTGCGTCGAGGAGCTCGACCTCCCCGGGATCCAGATCTTCTCGAACGTCGACGGCCGGGGCCTCGACGACGAGGCGTTCGACGCGTTCTGGGCGACCGTCGATGCTCTCGACGTGCCGGTCTGGATCCACCCCCAGCTCCACGAGTGGCACGACTTCGAGACCGGCGAGACCTGGATCTATAAGATGCTCGGCTGGCCGTTCGACACGAGCATCGCCATCGCCCGGCTCGTCTTCGGCGGGGTGCTGGACCGCCACGACGGCGTGGAGGTCATCACCCACCACCTCGGCGGGACGGTCCCCTACCTCGTCGGGCGCTTCCGGTCGTGGTACCAGACCCGGCAGGAGGAGCCGGAGCTGTACGCAGAACAGGACGTCGCGGAGCTCTCGGAACCGCTCGACCACTACCTCGAGCGGGTCCACGCCGACACCGCCGTCAGCAGCCAGGGCGAGTCCTACCCGCTTGAGTGTGGCTACGCGTTCTTCGGCCCCGACAACTTGGTCTACAGCTCGGACTACCCGATGGGCCCCGACGAGGGCGAGTACTGGCCGACGACGATCCTCGAGGCCATCGACGGCCTGCCGGCCTCGCGCGCCGAGAAGGAGGCGATCTACGCGGGGAACGCGAAGCGGCTGCTTGGCCTCTAGAGCAGTCCGAACCGACCGAGGCGACCCATGGCACCGAGCGTTGCCGGCCAGCGTGGACACAGTTATCCCGAAGTGGGTCGACGTCGGGGTAGATGTCTACGAGAGACCCACGCGACCTCGTCTCCCGGGCGAACCGGATGCTCTACATGACCGGGTTAGCGGACTACTCGGGCCACGTGAGCCATCGGCACGAGGACGGGGATAAGGCCTACATCAACTCCTATCGGGAGACCAGAGGCGAGATTCGTCCGGAGGACGTGGTGACGGTGACGCTCGACAGCGAGCCAGTCGACCCGGACGCGCTCCGGCCGGTCGGGGAGACCGAGATCCACACCTCGATCTACCGAGCACGCGACGACATCGACGCGGTGCTACACATCCACCCGCCGTACATGACGATGTTCGGCATCAGCGGCACCGACCTGCAGCCGGTTCACATCCGAGGATCGGTGCTCGTCGACGGGCCCGTGCCCGTGTTCGACTGTCCCTACCACGTCACGACGCAGGAACTGAGCGACGCCATGGTCGAGGCGATGGGCGACCGCAAGGAAGTCCTGCTCCGGGGCCACGGAGCGGTCGTCTGTGACGAGTCGATGGAGCGGGCCTTCTCGCGCGCGATGTATCTCGAACTCAACGCGTACTACCAGCACCAGGCGTCGGTCCTCGGCAACCCGAACACCATGTCGACCGAGGAGGCCCAGCGGGTTTACGACTACAACTGGCAGGACCGGGTCGTCGACAAGTTCTGGCACTTCTACGAGTGGAAGGCCATCGAGGAGGGCTACCTCCCGGAGGAATGGTGATGAGCGACGGTGGGAACCCGACGGTTGCACGGGACGAATCGGGTACCCACGGACTCGTCCACCGGTTCCCATGACTGACGACCAGTCCGTGCTCCTGTTGGCAACCGGTGGGACGATCGCCAATCCAACCGATCGCGAGGGCTACCTGACCGGCCAGGAGCTGCTTGACTCGGTCCCCGAGGTGGGTGCGGTCGCAGACGTCGAGGTCCGAGACGTCGCCAGCCGCGGCTCCTCGAGCATCGCCCCCGAGAACTGGTGGGACCTCCACCGGGAGATCGAGGCCGCGGCGGATCGAGATGAGCCCCCGGAGGGAATCGTCGTCACGCACGGCTCGAACACCGTCGAGGAGACGGCGTACTTCCTCCACCTCTCGGTGAGCACGTCGATACCGGTCGTACTGACCGCGTCCCAGCGGTTCCACGGGATGGTCGGCAACGACGGCAACCGGAACCTGCTGGATGCCGTCCGGGTGGCCGCGCACCCCCACGCACGGGGGCGTGGCGCGCTCGTGGTCGTCAACGACGAGATTCACTCCGCCCGAGAGGTGACGAAGCTCGTGAGCTCCCGGCCGGACGCCTGGTCCTCCGGGAACCTGGGTGTGCTGGGGCTGACGGACATGAACGGAGAGGTGGGCTTTTTCCGTCGGTCGGAACGGCGGCACGCCCCGGACACCGAGTTCGAGGTCGGCGGGACGGATTCGACGGCCTTGCCGCGTGTCGAGATCGTCTACTGCGCAGTGGGCATGGACGGCGGGATGATCGAGGCGGCCGTCGAGGGTGGGGCCGACGGGATCGTGCTCGCGGCCCTGCCGACGGGGACGGCCGCCCGGCCGGACCAGACGGAAGCTGCCCGGCGGGCCCACGACGAAGGGACGCCAGTGGTCCTCACGCACCGCGGCTTCGATGGGTGGCCGTACCGAACCGAGGAGTACATCTGGGGGAGCACGCTCACCCCCCAGAAGGCACGGATCCTGCTGGCGCTGGCGCTCATGGAGACCGACGACGACGAGGAGATACAGCGGATGTTCGAGACGTATTGAGCGGGGTCGGGTGGGCCGGTCGTCGGCGGCCTACACCTTGTGGCTGCCCCGGTAGGTGTTCGGCGCGAACAGTTCGTCGACCGAGAGGCGCTCCTCGGTGAGTCCCTGCTCGTGGGCGTACTGTACCATCGCCTCCAGCTCGGTCCGGTTGGCTTCGACGCCGTAGGGCCAGTAGTCGGGTCCCATCAGCTCCCGCGTCTCGTCCAGCGCTGTGTGCAGCCACGGGAGAGCGGTCTTCAGTACCCCGGTGTCGTCCAGGGTCGCGAGCCCGCGGTCCTTGGCCTCGGTGAAGGCGTCGAGGAGCTCGACGGCGACCCACTGGTGCTCCTCGTAGACCTCGCGACGGAGGACGATGGTGTGCATGAGGGGGAACATCCCCGTCCGCTCGTAGTAGTCCATCTCGACCGCCTGGTACTCCGGGAAGAGCCGCTCGACCGGGCCGGTCTCGAAGCTCGAGGGCGACCGGGCCGTCACGAGCGCGTCGATGTCGCCGCTGTCGAGCATCTCGCTCAAGGACCGGTCCGGGACGTGCTCGAGGTGAATCTCCTCAGGGAGGTCGAGGTTGGCCATCTGCTGGCGGCCCGGTTCCTCGAGCCCGCCCTGGTACCAGCGGAGGTCGCTCGTGTGGACCCCGTAGTCGTGCTGCAACATGCCGCGGATCCAGAGCGCCGCCGTCATCTGGTACTCGGGGATGCCGACGTCCTTCCCCGCGAGATCGGCCGGCTCCTCGATCCCGGCGTCGGTGTTCACGAAGATGCAGGAGTGCCGGAAGTACCGGGAGGGGAACACCGGGATCGCGATGAAGTCGTCGACCCCCTGCGAGCGGAGGGTGATGTAGGTCGAAAACGACATCTCGGAGGCGTCGAAGTCGTGGTTTTGGCTCATCCGCCAGAAGATGTGCTCGATCTGCAGGGGCAGGAAGGTCGTGTCGGTTCCCGTCGGCGTGACCTCGCCGTCGAACAACGCCTGGGTGCGGTCGTTCCGATCACAGGCTACCGATAGCGGAATCGCTGGCATGCCCGATTACTTGTGACCCCCGGTTATCACTCTTCCTCGTCGTCGATTGCGGTGGCGGTGTCCCTTGGCCGAGTGCATCGAACGCGCGGCTCGTCCTCGCCAGCCGAAACCCCTATGCGGGTACCCTGGATAGCGTCGTCCGTGACTGAATCGAGCGAGGAACGGGTGGAGAGCGTCGGCCGGGTCGACGACATCCCCGAGAACGGGGGACTCGTCGTCGAGGTCGCTGGTGAATCGATCGCGGTGTTCGGGCTCGACGACGGCTACTTCGCGCTCACCAACGTGTGCCCCCATCAAGGCGGGCCGCTCGGTGACGGGAAGGTGGAGGACGAGTGCGTCTACTGCCCGTGGCACGGCCACCAGTTCGACATCCGAACCGGCGAGCACGGCCAGATGTCGCAGCTGGATTGCCAGACGTACGAGGTCGAGCAGCGCGGCGACGAGCTGTTCGTCCACCTCTGAGCCCCGACCCGACCCGCGGCTCGGTGACTCGGTCGTCGGGCCGGAGCGACGTTGCAGAACCCACAGGAGAGGCGGATGGGCCGGGCCACGAGTGAAAGCACATCCAGACGTGGCGAGGACAGTGCTAGCAGGGCCATTCATAACAATCAAATACATTGATTGGAAATATAACATTATTCCGTTTTCGACGCCAGCTCTACCCGCTGTCAGCTGTCGGTCGGCTGACCGGGCATTCCGGCCATCCTCGCGTCGCCACCCGGTGTTTGGCGGCGGCGATTGCGACGTCGCGTGGACGGGTGATTCCGACGGTTCTATGGAAAAGCCCCGGTTTCCGGAGGCAGGTGGGTACCCGGTTGTGTCGATCGTGGCCGCCCCCACGCCGTGAAGCGGAGGGCGGACGTCGGCCGTCGGAGAATGGCCCCGTCACCGGCCGGGCTAAAATATATTATTAGTCCGATGTTACTATAGAAGCATCAAATATAGTTTGTTTCTTGCGATCCAGGACTTCGTCCACAAATACCGCTAGCACCAATCGCTCATGTGGACCGCCCCATCAAGAATTGGTCGCGCCTCCATCGGGGCCGCGACTCACCGGAACAACCGGTAGGTCGTCCGTCCGACCACCACGGCCTTCTGTTCGCCATCGGGCGTCGTGCTCTCGACGACAACGTCCGTGACGCCGATCGAGCCGCCGGCGCGGACGACCTCGGCGGTGGCCACCAGATCGTCCCGGGCGGGCCGCAGGTAGTTGACGTGGAGGTCCGTGGTCGCCAACCCGGCCTCCATCGGGTCCTCGAACGTCGTCCGGAGGGCAAAGGCCGAAGAGGTATCGACCAGCGTGGCGGCGACGCCCCCGTGGACCGTGCCGCCGCTACCGGGGTTCAGCAGCTTCTCGTCGTATGGGATCCGCATGACGGCCCGGCCGTCGCCGGCGGACTCGATCTGAACCCCGAGCCAGGCGAGGTACCCGTGCTCGTCGAGGAAGCTAGCCCAGGGGACGTCCCCTCGCCCCTCGGACGCCTCGCCCACGGCCTACTCCCCCGAGAACTCGGGCTCTCTGTCCTCGGCGAAGGCGGCCGTCCCCTCGAGCATGTCGTCGGTCGTGAACAGCAGGCCGAAGGCCTGGCTCTCCATCTCGAGGCCGGCGTCGAGGCTAGCGTCGCGGCCCTCGTTCATCACGCGCTTAGCCATCTTCAGGGCGATGGGCGGGCCGGAGACGAGGTCGTCGACGAACTCGGCGCAGACGTCCTCGAACTCGTCGTCGGGTACCGACCGGTTGATGATGCCCCAGTCGTAGGCCCGGTCGGCGTCGATCTGGTTACCCCGGAAGACGAGCTCCTTCGCCCGGGTCTCGCCGATGTAGCGCATGAGCCGCTGGGTGGCGCCGCCGCCCGGGAGCAGCCCGAGGTTGATCTCGGGCTGGCCGAACGTGGAGTCCTCGGTGGCGATCCGGAGGTCACAGGCCAGGGCCAGCTCGAGGCCGCCACCGAGGCAGTACCCCTGGATCTTCGCGACGGTCGGCCGTTCGTAGTTCGCGACCGTGTCGAAGAGCGGACTCGACTCGGCGACCTCGGTCGGCGACGCCGCAGCGAAGCCACCGATGTCCGCACCCGCACAGAACGCCCGGTCGCCGGCACCTTCGAACGTGACCGCCCGGACGTCCTCGACGTCCACGCTCTCTAAGAGGTGGACGATCTCGTTCATCAGCTCGTCCGAGAGCGCGTTCAGGCGCTCGGGGCGGTCGAGCGTGACCGCCAGCAGCCCATCGTCTGAGAGCTCGTACTCGATGGTGTGGTAGCTGCCGGGGCCGTCGCCGGTGTCGTACTCGTAGAAGCCCTCGCCGGCCTCCTCGCCGGTCTCGCCGGCCTCGACGAGCTCGAGGAGGTAGCCGGCGGGCTCATAACGGGCCTCGCCGGTCTCCTCGTGGAGCGACCGGAGTTTCTCGACGACCGTGTCGAGCCCGAGCTTATCGGCCCGCCGGCAGATGCCTTCGGGGAAGCCCGCCCCGAGGCGCATCCCGGTGTCGATCGCCTCGGGCGTCGCGACGTCGTTTCCGACCAGCTTGGCCGCCTCGTTGATCATCCGGGCCTCGATGCGGAGCGTATCGAAGCCCTCCGCGTCCTCGGGCTCGTAGTCGACGCCGTCGCCGTGCTCGTAGTCGTAGTAGCCGACGCCGGTCTTCTGGCCAAGCTCATCGTTCTCGACCTTCTCCTCCACCAGCGGCGGGATCGGCTGGCCGGCCTCCTTCCGTACGTGGTAGCCGATGTCGATGCCCGTCAGGTCACCGAGCTCGAACGGGCCCATCGGATAGCCACGCTCGTGGACCATCGCGGCGTCGGCCTGCCGGATCGTCGCCTCGCCGTTGGAGACCATCCACGCCGCCTCGTCACCGAACGGCCCGAGCACGGAGTTGACGACGAAGCCGCGGACGTCCTTGCGGACGTAGATCGGCGTCTTCCCGATGGCCTCGACCCACTCGTAGCCGGCTTCGGCGGTCACGTCCGCGGTCTCCTCGCCGTAGATGACCTCGACGAGGTCCATCTTCACGGGCGGGTTGAAGAAGTGGAGGCCGACGACCTGGTCGGGGCGGTCGGTCGCGGTCGCGATCTCCGTGATCGAGAGCGAGGAGGTGTTCGAGGCCAGGATGGCGGCGTCCGGGGCGAAGTCGTCGAGGTTCCCGAAGAGGTCCTTCTTCAACTCCATCTGCTCGGGGGCCGCCTCGACCACGAGGTCCGCCTCGGCGACCGAGTCTTCGAGGTCGACCGCCGTGTCGATGCGCGCCATGACGGTCTCGGGGTCCTCGTCGAGGAAGCCCTTCTCGGCGAGCTTCCCGAGGCTCCACTCGATGTCGTCGTAGCCGTCCTGAACCAACTCTTCCTCGATGTCGCGCAGCACGACGTCGTAGCCGGCCATCGCGGCGACCTCCGCGATGCCGTGTCCCATGCTGCCGGCGCCGATCACCGTGACCTGCTGGATGTCGCTGACGTCCATGATCGTTCGTGGACCCACGGGCGCCTTAATTCCACCGAGGTCGTCCGCTCGACGGGCTCTCGCGCGTCTTCGAGCGGTCCGCCGACCGGCCGGCGGGGACAGCTTCAAGGTGGCCGTCCCGGAACCATCGGGAACGATGGTGAGGATACGTGGCTGGGGGAGTTACCTCCCACTCTACCGGATCGAACGGACGGCAATCGCCGACCAGCACGGCGGCTACGCGGGCGGCGGCGAGGTCGCCGTCCCGGCCCACGACGAAGGGGTAGTCGGCCTCGGTGTGAGCGCGGCCGAGAACGCGCTCGAGCACGCCGGCGTCGACGGTGCCGACCTGGACGCGGTGTACGCCGCGAGCACCTCCGACCCGTTCGACGAGCGAGGCATCGCCCCACACGTGGCGGTCGCCGTCGACGCCGAGGGCCCGGTGCGGGTGACGGACTGTCAAGGCTCCGCTCGAGCGGCTACGAACGCCGTACTCGCGGCGCGGGACACCGTTGACGCCGGGCGGGCCGAGACCGTCCTCGTCGTCGGCACCGACGCCCGCCGGGCCGACGCCGGGACGGCCGAAGAGCAGACCGCGGGAGCCGGCGCGGGAGCCCTCGTGCTCGGAACCGACGGGGACGCCGGCGCGATCGAGTCAGCTGCGACGAACACCACCGGGTTCGTCGGCCGGTTCCAGCGGGCCGGCGAGAGTCCGCTACCGGGCGACGGCCGGTTCAACCGGGCGCGGTACGTCGAGGCGGTGACCGGGGCCATCGCGACGCTCGACGTCTCACCGGACCACGCCGCGCTCCCGGCCCCCGACGGTGGCTGGGGGGACCGCGCCCTCTCAGCCGCGGAGATCGACGCCGAGGTCCACTCGACCTTCGACGCGGTCGGGGACGCCGGTGCGGCGAGCGTGCTGATCGACGCGGCGTACGCCCTGGAGACGGCTTCGCCGGGTGACACCCTCCTGCTCGCCACCTTCGGGCCGGGGGGCAGCGACGCCGTTGAACTCTCACGGGGCGAGGCGGCCACCCCCGAGATGGACGTCGCCGACTACCTCGACAGCAAGGAGTACGTGACCTACGCGAAGCACCGCGCCTACCGAGAGGAGGGAGGTGAGGCCTGATGCACGAGCCCCCGCACTGGCGCGACCGTGCACAGAACGAGCGGCTCGAGGCCCAGGAGTGCGGCGACTGCGGCTACGTCTCCTTCCCGGAGCGCCGCGAGATCTGCAAGCGGTGTGGCGCCCGGCCGGACTGGACCGACGTACAGCTCCAGCCGCGGGGCACCGTCCAGTCCTACGTCGTCCAGAACCGGCTGCCCGACGAGTTCGAGACGCCGCTGCCCCTGGGCGTCATCGACCTCCCCCAGGAGGGCGACGGGGAGCCGGCCAGGGTGTACGGCCTCTTCACCGAAACCGACCCAGACGAGGTGAGCGTCGGCATGACGGTCGAGGCCGATCTGCGAGAGCTCTTCGACGTCTCCGGCCTGCCCGTCCACTCCTTCAAGTTCAAGCGCCCGCGGGGGGACCGGCTGTGAGCCGCGACGTCGCGGTGATCGGGGCCGGGATGATCGACTTCGGCGAGCTCTTCGAGCAGTCGATCGACGACATGGCCGAGGCGGCCTACCTGAACGCGCTCGCCGACGTCGACCACGGCATCGAGCCCGACGAGATCGACGCCGGCTGGTTCGGCACGATCGACATCGCCGGTGACGCCTCCTCGGGGCTCGGCGCCGCCCATCCGACGGGGCAGTTCGGCATCCCGATGACCCGCGTCGAGAACGCCTGCGCGACCGGCTCGACCGCGTTCCGGTCAGCGGTGGAGGCGGTCCGGGGCGGGTCGGCCGACGTGGCGCTCGTGCTCGGCGCCGAGAAGATGCGGGACTCGGCGGCCGGTCTCATCGAGGGCGCCGCCCTCGACCAGGTGTGGCGGGGCCGCGGCGTGACGATGCCGGCCTTCTTCGGGCTCCGGGCGACGCGGCACATGCACGAGTTCGGCACGACCCGCGAGCAGATCGCCAAGGTGAGCGTGAAGAACCACGAGAACGGCTCGAAGTACCCCCACGCCCATTACCGGTTCACCTGCACCGTCGACGAGGTGGCCGACTCACCCACGGTCACGTACCCGCTCAACCTCTACGATTGCTGTCCAGTGACCGACGGAGCGGCGGCGACGATCGTCGCGTCCAGCGACGTCGCCGAGTCCTACTCCGACGACCCGATCTGGGTCCGCGGCGGGGGGCTCTCGACCGACAGCCTCCTGCGCGGCGACGACGCCGCGCTCGTTGGCTTCCCGGCGACGGAGCAGGCCGCCGCCCAGGCCTACGAACAGGCGGGCATCGGCCCCGACGACGTCGACGTCGCCGAGGTCCACGACTGCTTTACCATCACGGAACTCGTCACCTACGAGGACCTCGGGTTCTGTGCCAAGGGCGAGGGCGGCGAGCTCATCGACGAGGGGGCGGTCGAGCTCGACGGCGAGACGCCGGTGAACCCGAGCGGTGGCCTGCTCGCGAAGGGCCACCCGATCGGTGCGACGGGCGTCGCCCAGGTCAACGAGATCTACGAGCAGCTCCGTGGGGAGGCCGGCGAGGTGCAGGTCGACGACCCAGAGTGGGGCCTCCAGCACAACATCGGCATCGGCCGGAACGCGACGGGCTCGGTCTCCTGCGTGAACGTGCTGTCGCGGGAACGATAGGGCCCGGCCGCACTCCGGTCGCGGGGGCTTGCGACAGTTTGACATCCCGACGCCAGTAGCGGACACCATGGCCAGTGATACTGCCGACCTCGATGGGCTGACCGCCTTCGTCACCGGTGGGAGCCAGGGACTGGGCCGGGCGATCGCGGTCCGCCTCGCAGCGGGCGGCATGGATGTGGTTCCCGCGGCGCGGTCCGACGGCATCTACGAGACCGCCGAGCTCATCGCCGAGGAGACCGACGACGAGGACCGGGCGCTGCCCATCGAGTGCGACGTCACCGAGCCGGACGCCGTGACGGCGGCGATCGACGAGACTGTCGAGACGTTCGGGGGGCTAGACTGCTTGATCAACAACGCCGGCATCGCCGGACCGACGGCGCCCGTCGAGGAGGTCAGCTTCGAGGCGTTCGAGGAGACCCTTCGGGTGAACCTCTCCGGAGCGTTCCTGTGTGCGAAGCACGCCGCGCCGCACCTCCGCGAGTCCGAGCAGGGCCGGGTCGTGAACGTCTCCTCCGTCGGTGGCAAGCGACCCTACCCCAGTCGGACGCCCTACGCCTCCTCGAAGCTGGGCATGATCGGCCTCGGTCGGGCACTCGCCTTCGAGCTCGCCGACGACGACGTGACGGTGAACACCATTTGCCCGGGGCCGGTCGCCGGCGATCGGATCGATCGAGTCATTCAAGCGCAGGCCGACGACCGCGGCATCTCCTTCCAGCAGGCCAAGCAGGAGGTCATGCTCGACGAGCTGGCGCTTGACGAGATGGTCCAGCCGGAGGACGTCGCCGAGCAGGTGGCCTATCTAGTCAGCGATGCGGGCGAGCACATCACGGCCCAGGACGTGAACGTGGACTCCGGGATGACCTGGTACTGAGGTAGCCGACCCGAGCTACAGCGGCGCCCCGCCTTCGATGATCCGTAGCGCCCGCTCGGCCAGCGCCGGCACGCGCTCCCGCATCAGCGGGTAGGTCGGATCGTCGCTGTTCCCCTCGAGGTACCGCCGGAGGAACATCTCACCGAGCGCGCCGAGTTTGTAGACGGCGAGGGCCCGATAGAAGCGCTCGTGCTCGAACTCGATCCCGGTCTGGGCCTCGTAGCGATCCACCAGCTCCCGCCGCGAGGGGTACCCCTCCGCCGACATGAACGACGCCTCGAACTCGGCCATCCCCTCGCCCGGCTCGGGCTCGTCATGCCAGTAGGACAGCATCCAACCGACGTCGGCCCGCGGGTCACCCAGCGTCGAGAGCTCCCAGTCGAAGATGGCCGCGATCTCGGGCGGCGTCCCTGGTCCGAACATGACGTTGTCGAGCTTGTAGTCGCCGTGGACGAGGGTATGCGGGTGAGACTCGGGCACGTTTTCCTGCAGCCACTCGCCGACCTCAGCGACGGCCGGGACTGCCCGCTCCTCCTCGGTCACCTCGAAGGCCCAGGCGTACTGCTTGCCCCACCGGTCGACCTGCCGCTGCGTGTAGCCGGGCGGGTGGCCGAACTCCCCCAACCCCACGGCCTCGTAGTCGACGGCGTGGATCTCCGCGAGCGCGTCCACCAGCTCCATGCCGACCCGCTCGCGGTGCTCGGGCGTCGCGAAGCGCTCGGGCTCCCCGGCGCGGAGGACGTCGCCGTCGAGGCGCTCCATGAGGTAGAAGTCGCTCCCGATGACGTCGTGGTCCTCGCAGGCGAGCACCGTCGTCGGTACCCGGACCGGCGTGTCCTGAAGCGCGTCGATGACACGATACTCTCGAAGGACGTCGTGGGCGGTCTCGGCGGTCTCTCCCGGCGGGGGCCGCCGCAGCACCAGCTCCGCGTCGCCCCAGGTGACGAACAGCGTCTCGTTCGAGTGCCCCTCGGCGTGCCGTTCGACCGCGTACCGGCCGGCCGGCCCGAGGTGGTCCTCGAGGTAGGCGCGGAGGGCGTCCTCGTCGACGAGGCGGCGGAAGTACGCCTCGCTCGTCTCGTCGGCCATGCGCCGCCGTAAGCCGGGGGCCTACGAATAACTGCGGGTCGGCCCGACCCCGACGGGGTGAGCCGAGGGGAAGGTTTTTTTCATGGTTCTTCCCACTACGGGCCATGGAGTACGACGACACCCCCGAGGCGCAGGCGCTGGCCGAGCGAACCCGCGAGTTCATGGAGTCGGAGGTCCGGCCCGCCGAGCGGGAGGCCCTCAAGCAGGGTTCCGTCGAGGACGGCGTCCGCCACGAGCTCCAGGAGAAGGCCCGCGAGGCCGGCATCTACGCCCCGCAGATCGAGGAGGAGTGGGGCGGCATGGGCATGGAGTTCGCCGACGTCCTCCCGACGTTCGAGGTGGCTGGCCGGTACCTCCTCGGCGCCTCCGCCATCCGCATCGACGCCCCCGACGAGGGGAACATGCACACGCTCGAGCTCGTCGGGACCGAAGAACAGAAGGAAGAGTACCTGCGGCCGCTGGTGGCCGATGAACTCCGATCGGGCTTCTCGATGACCGAGCCCCAGCCCGGCGCCGGCTCGGACCCGAAGATGATCCAGACGACGGCAGAGAAGGACGGCGACGAGTGGGTCATCAACGGCCACAAGTGGTGGACCTCGAACGGGAGCGTCGCCGACTTCCTCATCGTGATGGCACGCACCGACGAGGACGCCCACCCCTACAACGGCTGCTCGCTCATCCTCGTCGACGTCGACACCGACGGCGTCGAGATCGTCCGGGACATCCCCCACATGGGCGGCGGCCTCTCCGACGACGGCCACGCCGAGATCACGTACGACAACGTCCGCGTCCCGGAGGAGAACCTCCTCGGTGAGCTCAACGAGGGATTCACCCACGCTCAGCAGCGTCTCGGGCCTGCCCGTCTCACCCACTGCATGCGCTTCTCCGGGATGGCGGAGCGCGCCCTCGACATCGCAAAGGCGTACGTCTCGGAGCGGGAGGCCTTCGGCACGCCGCTCGCCGAGAAGCAAGGTATTCGATTCGACGTCGCGGACGCAGAGATCCGACTCCACGCGGCCCGGTCGATGGTCCGGCACGCCGCCCGCCAGATCTCGGCCGGGAGCGAGGCCCGTATCGAGGTCGCCATGTCCAAGGTGTTCACCGCGAACGTCGTCAACGACATCTTAGACCAGACGGTCCAGATGTGTGGCGGGAACGGCATCGGGAAGGACCTCCCGATCGCCCACTTCTACGAGGGCGCCCGCTCGTTCCGCATCGTCGACGGCGCCGACGAGGTCCACAAGCGCGTCATCGCCCGGGACGCGTTCGAGGACGTGGACCCGACTGAAGTCGAGCACGTTCTTCGGTACTAAACGACGTCGGCGGCCTCCCAACGCCCTCCCGTCTGGTCCTGGCCACCACCAACGTCACGGGACCTCATCGACCGCCTCGGGGATGTCGGCCGGATCCTCCCAGTGGACGACGCGGTCGTTGGCCACCGCCTCGAGGGCGGCCAGGTGAGACGCGGCCATTCCGTTGTCATAGCAGCGGCGCATCTCCTCCGCCGAGCTGTAGACCCGCTTCAGTAACCAGAGCACGTCCCGAACGCGCGTCTGGTGGTGGTATAGGTAGCCCAACTCCCAGACGTAGCCGCCGTCGAAATCTTCGAGGACGCCGACGACGATTGACGCCATCTCGGCCAGCACCTCGAAAGCGGGCGCCCAGAGAGCCAACTCGTCGCCGGCGAGCCCGAAGTCCTCGAGCTGGAACGCCGTCGCGCCGGGTCGGTCACCGAGCAGGTCCCTGACGCGCCGTCGCCGCCGCCTGGGACCCCCAGCGCCGTTTCCGATCACCAAGTATCGGCGGTCGGACCGCTTGATCTCCTTGAATGGTCCGCCGTGGAGCGCGTCTTTGAGCCGCTGGTGCTGTTCTGGCGTCGGCCTGAGCCGGCCCTCACCAATCACCTCGGCGGGCTCGACGTCGTCGATGTATGGGTCGTCCGTCCCACCCACGTCCATACTGGTCCGTGGAGCGGTTAGACAACCAATATACGTATCGGTCATAGAATTAGTTGGGTAACTGTTTGAGCTATTAGTGAATTATAATGACCGAGTATTTATGATGGGCCCGCCCGGAGTGGTTCGTATGTACCCGGAGACGGAGCAAGCGAGCGCGGCCGACGGCGTTCCGGGGGCCGACGAGTTCGACGCGTGGGCGGCGCTCCAGAAGGCGACGGATACCAAGCGCGCGAACCTCATCGCCGACGTCGTGGGGCACCCGAAGGGGGCGCCGAGCGTGCGGGAGCTCGACTACATGAACCCGGGGCTCGAGGTGGATGCGATCCGCCGGCACCTCCAGATCCTGCGAGACGTGAACGTCCTCGAAGAGCTCGTCGTCGAACCGGGCGATCGCGTCCGGGGGTTCCCCTACAAGTTCTACACGCTGACCGAGGCGGCGCGCCAGCTCTTCGACAGAAACGACCTCTTCCCGGAGGGCGCGTGGCGGCGGCAGTACGAGCGCGTCCAGAAGACGGGGGCGGTCACCGAGCTCGAGGAGATGCCGCGCCCAGGACACGGCGCTCGGTGAGTCACGCTCGGAGGACTCGCGGGAGAGCCGTCCACGTCGTTTCCTAACCGAGCCCCTCGCGGAGGCGCTCGACGTCCTCGGGGTCGTGGCCGCAGTACACGGTCGCGTCGTGGCGACGCTCGAGATCCCGACACCACCGGAGACTGTCGAGCCAGGACGGCCGATCCCAGAGGAGCTTGGCCCCGAGGGGCGCGCCCTCGTAGTTCACCCGGACGTCGGCCTGGTCGCCGACGAAGAGGTGGCTCCCCGACTCCAGGTGCATCAGCACGCCGAGCAGCCCCGGCGTGTGGCCGGGCAGGTGGAGGAGTTCGAGGTCCTCAAACGGCGCCACCCGGTCGCAGTGCACTAGCCGCCAGTTCAGGTCGTGGTCGAAGTCGGCCTTGACGTAGAGCTCCCCACCTTCGTCGGTCGTGGCCGCGTAGTAGGCGTGCTTGAGTTCCTCGGCGTGGACGTACACGGGTACGTCGGTGCCGGCGAAGTGACGCAACCCTCCAGCATGGTCGATGTGGAGATGGGTCGCGACCACCGCGTCGATGTCCCCGAGCCCGAAGCCCGCCGCCTCGAGCTGGTCGTCCAATCGATACTCGTCGGCGTCGTAGTGCTCGAACTCGTCGTAGAGGGCCCCCGGCCAGTGGCCGTCTGCAGCCTCCGGATGCGAGCCGGTGTCCCACAGGATCGTGGCCTCTGGGTGGTCGATCACGACGTTGTAGACCGGACCCTCGCCACGCATGGACTCCGGCTCGGGCGCCGACGCGGTCGCCATCGTCAGCCCCTCGACGACGTGGTTCGCGTCCGCTCGAACGTGGCCCCGTTCGATGAGGTGGACCGTGGCGTCGACCATGACCGACGCTCGGACCGGGGTGACTTGGCTCCGGCGCTCAGCGGTCCAGGTCGAGGAGCTCCAGCAGGTCCCGCAGGTCTTCGAGCCGGTAGTCCACGTCCGGGCCGTTCTCGGCCCCGTAGGCCGCGGTCTGGATGCCGTGGCGCTTCGCCCCCGCCATGTCGTGGTCGTAGCGATCGCCGATCATGAGCGCCCGCTCGGGCTCGACCCCGGCGTGCTCGAGGGCCGTCTCGAACATCGCCGGGTCCGGCTTGGTCCGGCCGACGCGTTCGGAGGTCGTCACAACGTCGACGGTCGACTCGACGCCGAGGTGCTCGAGGAGCCAGACAGCGTCCTCGTGATCAGCGTCACTCACGACGCCCTGGTGGCGGTCGGTCTCGGCGATCCGCGCGATGGTTTCGCTCGCCCCGGGGTTCTCTCGAACGGCCTTTGAGAGGATCGACCGGAGGGCAGGCTGCCACGCGTCGCGGTCGACGGGCTCGCCGACGACGGCCTCGTTCGCCCGGTCGTAGGCCTCACGTGCCGCCCGGAACTCCGTTCCCTCCCGCTCGCGGAAGTGGGCGCCGACCTCGTGCCGCCAAGTCTCGACCGCGGCCTCCCGGTCGAGGTCCAGGTCGTGTTCCTCGACGAGCCAGCCGACGAACCGGCCGTGGGCCGACCGGACCGACTCGAGGTCAACGATCACCCCGCCGACGTCCCAGAGGACGGCCTCGAACTCCGTCACGGTCGCTCTAGATGGGGTGGTGGCAAGAGCGTGTCGAGGGAGTTGTGCCAACGATCCAACGCGGCAGGGTTCCTCGATGAGTCACACCAGGCGACCAGGTCACCGGCGCATGATGGCGCCAGACCGGTGGGCGGGTCGGAGCACGAGGAAGAGCACCGGTGCGACCAGAACGGCGAGCACACCGAGGATCTTCAGATCTACGAAGAGCACCTGGAGGACGGCCGTCTGGGCCACCAGGTGGCGGTGAATGGCCCAGACACCACCCACTCCGACGACGTATGCGAGTACGCCGAGCAGGACGCCGAGGAGCGCACACCGACGGTCACTGGGGGCCCAGTTGACTCCTGTCGGTGGGTCGGGGGTGAGTGCCGTCGGATACAGTGGCGCACCGCCGCGATGGCGGAGCGTTGCGTGGCTTTCGCGTCCGTCCTCGACCTGGACGGCCGCCTCAGCGTGCCGGCGAAAGAAGGGGAGGTCTCGGTGATCGGCGACCCCCTCGACGCACTCGGCGTCGTAGTGGCGCCCGTCGTAGGCGATCCAGGTGTGCGCGAACCCCCGGCCGCCGTCCTCGAGCACGTCAACGGCCTCGTCGTCCAGCCGGTCGGCGACGGTCTCGGCCACGTACCGACAGTAGTGGCGATTGATGTCTGCCGGATCGTCGACCCGGGGGCTCACCGGGTTCGAGAGCAGCGTCTCCCGGACGTCGCGGAGCGCCCGTTGCACCTCCTCCGACATCACTCCCCAGTTGGCAGTCAAGCGGGAAAACCGTGTCTCCGGCCGGCCGGTTGGTACCGCGTTGTGCCGCCGGCTGGTTCTCTCTATCTTTAAGGGGGCCCGGCCGGAATCCAGCAGCTGGGTAGATGCTAACGAACGTACGTGATAGAGACGGAGCCGAGCGATGACCACCGACCAATTCAGCGTCGAGGGCCGGACGGCGATCGTCACCGGCTCCTCCTCCGGCATCGGTCGGGCGATCGCCGAGCGCTTCGCCGACGACGGCGCGAACGTCGTCGTGAGCTCGCGAGAGCAGGAGAACGTCGACCCCGTCGCCGAGGGAATCCGGGAGGCCGGCGGGAACGCGCTGGCTCTCGAGTGCGACGTCCGCGACCAGGACGCCGTCGACGCGATGGTGGACGCGACGGTCGAGGAGTTCGGTGGGCTCGATATCCTCGTCAACAACGCCGGCGCGAGCTTCATGGCCGACTTCGAGGAGATCTCCGAGAACGGCTGGAAGACCATCGTGGACATCAACCTCCATGGGACCTACCACGGCTGCCAGGCCGCCGGCGCCCACATGCGCGAGCACGGCGGGGGCGTGATCATCAACCTCGCCAGCGTGGCCGGCCAGCGCGGCTCGCCGCTAATGAGCCACTACGGCGCCGCGAAGGCGGCGGTCATCAACTTCACCTCGACGCTCTCGTTCGAGTGGGCCGACCAGGACATCCGGGTGAACTGCATCGCACCCGGGTTCGTCGCCACGCCGGGTGTCGCCTCCCAGATGGGCGTGGAGGCCGGGGACATCGACCGAACCGAGGTCGACCGTCGGATCGGCACGTCCGAGGAGATTGCCGACCTGGCCCAGTTCCTCGCGAGTCCCGCCTCCTCGTACCTGGTCGGCGAGACGGTTACCGCCGCCGGCGTGCCCCGCATCGGCGAGGGTGGGTGAGTCCCGAACCGTGGCCCTGAACGTCACCCTCCCGGTGGCCGCCCAACCGAGCCTCGACGCCATCGCCGACCAGGCCGCCCGCGCTGAGTCGCTCGGCTATGACCACGTCTGGTTGCCCGAGACCTGGGGTCGGGACGCGATCACCGTCCTCGCCACCATCGCCGAGCGGACGAACAGCGTCGGCATCGGCGCGAGCGTTCTCCCGGTCTACTCGCGCTCGCCGACCCTCCTCGGGCAGTCGGCCGCGACGCTCCAGGAGCTCTCGGATGGCCGCTTTCGGCTCGGCCTGGGTCCGAGCGGCCCGATCGTCATCGAGAACTGGCACGGTCGGCCCTACGAGAGCCCGCTGAAGTACACGCGGGAGACGGTCGAAGTCGTCAAGGCCGTCCTGACCGGCGAGGTCGTCGAGTACGACGGCGAGTTTTTCGACCTCTCTGGGTTCCGGCTCCGGTGTGACGCGCCCGACCCGACGCCGGCGGTGGACGTCTCTGGCATGGGTCCGAAGGCGGTCGAGCTCGCCGGCCGCTTCGCTGACGGCTGGCACGCCATCATGCTGACGCGCGACGGCATGGCCGAGCGGATCGATGACCTCCGCCGCGGCGCGGAGCTCGGCGACCGCGATCCCGAGGACGTCCGGGTAATGCGTACCGTTGGCTGCTGTGCGCTGGAGGACGGCGAGCGGGCCCGCCAGTTGGCCCGCCAGCATCTGGCGTTCTACGTCGCCGCCATGGGTTCCTTCTATCGTGACTCGTTGGTCCGCCAGGGCTGGGAGGACGTCGCCAACGAGATCGAGGAGCAGTGGCACGCCGACAACCGCGAGGCCGCCCTCGCCGCGATCCCAGACGAGCTGCTCGACCAGATGGCGGCCGCCGGCACGCCGGACCGGGCCCGCGAACTCCTCGCGAAGTGGGAGGACGTCGAGGGCGTCGACGCCGTCTCCGTGTCGTTCCCCCGCGGCGCCTCCCTCGAGGAGATCGACGCGACGGTGGAGGCGATGGCACCGTGACCGGCGAGAACTTCCGAGACCCCCTCGCCGACGGGGGCTCGCCGATCGACGCCCGCGTCGACCACGTCGGCATCGCCGTGAACTCCATCGCGGACGCCGAGCCACTCCTCGAATTGCTCGGCGCCGAGAAGCTGATCCACGAGCCCGACCACGAGCAGGGCTTCACCTGGGCGTACTACGAGCTCGGCGGCGCCTCCCGGCTCGAACTCATCGAGCCCATCGAGGGCGCGGAGTCGTTCCTCACGGGATACCTCGACCGGGAGGGTCCCGGCCTCCACCACGTGACGATCGAGGTGGCCGACATCGAGGTCACGGTCGATACCCTGGAGGCCGCGGGCGTCACCGTCGTCGACGAAGCCGAGCGCGAGGGCTACGCCGAGGCGTTCGTTCCACCCGGCGCGGCGAACGGCGTCCTCTACCAACTGATGGAGTACCTGCCGGAGTACACCGACGACCACGGTGACGGCGTGCTCATTGGCGGCGTGCCGCTGTGGGCGGGCGAGACGTAGCTCGGGCTCGTGTCTGTCGGGTAGCGAACCGTGAGAGGGAACGACCGCTGGGTTATGCGAACGTCTTCGAGACTTCGTCGTCGCCCTGGGCGTGGGAGAGCTTCTCCTTCGCCGAGAGGAAGTCCCGCATCGTGACCTCGTCGCGGTCGTCCCGGATGGCGAACATCCCCGCCTCGGTGCAGACGGCCTTGATGTCCGCACCGGAAGCCTCGGGCGTCTCGCGCGCGAGGCGCGTGTAGTCGACGTCCGGCGAGATGTTCATCCCGCGCGTGTGGATCTCGAAGATCGCCTCGCGGGCCTCCTCGGTCGGCTTCGGCACCTCGATCAACCGGTCGAACCGTCCCGGCCGCAGAATCGCCTCGTCCAGCATGTCAAAGCGATTCGTCGCCGCGATGATCCGA